>OLNW01000750.1_pt1 | contig 36265 bp, 31 predicted proteins | sample 1672121 | NCBI WGS metagenome assembly OLNW01 (sample SAMEA3136648, study PRJEB25190) | human gut metagenome
CGGTTATCGCAGGTACAGGTTCTAATTGCACACGCACTGCGATCGAACTTTCCAAAGAAGCTGAGAAAGACGGCGCAGACGGAGTTCTTCTCGTAACACCATATTATAATAAAGCAACACAGAACGGACTGATCGCACATTATACTTCTATTTGTAATGAGATCAAAATTCCAGCAATCCTTTACAATGTACCAAGCCGTACAGGATGCTCTCTTCAGCCTGAAACAATCGCAACTCTTGTAAAAGATGTTGAGAATGTTGTCGGTGTAAAAGAGGCTTCCGGAAATATCAGCACTGTTGCTCAGATTATGCATCTGTGTGACGGTAACGTTGATCTGTACTCAGGAAACGATGATCAGGTAGTACCGCTCCTGTCCCTCGGCGGAATCGGTGTTATCTCTGTTCTTTCCAACGTAGCTCCTGCTTATGTACATGAAATGTGCTATAAGTTCTTCTCCGGAGATGTTGAGGGAAGCTGCAAGATGCAGTTAAATGCTCTTCCGCTGGTAGATGCACTGTTCTGTGAAGTAAACCCGATTCCGGTAAAAGCTGCACTGAACATGATGGGTAAAGAAGTTGGAACTTTAAGAGCTCCTCTGACAGAGCTGGAAGACGGACACAAAGAAGTGCTTAGAAAAGCTATGAAAGAATTCGGTCTGATCTAGAGTGTGTCTAAAAAGTTATTTCTTGAATTTTATAAAGATTTGCAAAAAATATCACCGCCTATTTCAGACGGTGATATTTTTGTAGAAAGCTCAGTGTGTAACCGCCTTCTCTGGCAATCAGCCTCTCTGTAGATAGCCTGTCAACTTAAACATTAACGACTTTTATTGTCCATAAAGTGAAAGCTTCCGCTTTTCTGTTTTAAAGATGATTAAAATCTCAATTTTTCACTATGAATTTACATTTTTTTCTTGACAATTCCTTTTACATGAAGTATACTTAACAAGTCGCTTGAGTTAAGTGATGCAAATAAATAGGGGATTGGTCAAATGGTATGATAGGGGTCTCCAAAACCTTTGGTGGGAGTTCGATTCTCTCATCCCCTGTACTAAAAAGTCTTAGAAACCGCGTAAAATCGCTGTTTTAAGACTTTTTCTTTTTTCCCAAAAGCAAAGGTAATCACCATATGTTTGAAACATCTGAAGAAGGAGGAAATCTTACACAAATGCGTTTCATATGGTACCAAAAAGACATACTTTGCTAAAAATTTGATTATTTCAAATGATATTTTAAAGATACAAATAAAAAGAAATGCCTTAGCAGAATACTTCATATTCACATAAACATGAAGTATTCCATTCTCCCCAGCATAGCTGGGGGATTAGACTTTTCATTAAAAATGATATTATCGACTTATCATTTGTGCAAGAACAGATTGCCTTGAGTAAGCGAAAAGAATTATTAGAAAAACACCCTTTTAGAATATGGGAAGGACGTAATGGAAGTTGGTACACTTATTCACCTGGTGAAAATTCGAAACGAATCTTAAAGAAACGATCAACAACGCAATCTATTGAAGATTTTGTTTGTGACTATTGGAAGTGGAGAAGATCTCTCCTCTCCACCAAACTTTATCTGAAAACCACTTTGTACCTACTGTTAAAATTTCTGATTTGTAAACATACATGATTCTATTCTCCTTTTCCAATCACATTATTACTGTTATTTCACTTTTCCTTTTATGGCTCATCCAATCTCATTCATCAATCTTTCCATCAAATCCAGATTCGGATCCGAATGTTCCAGTTCTCTGGAATAACGATACACTGTCTCTACTACATTCTCCAGCTCCAGCACTTTCTCCTGTTTCAGCCACTGTGCCATCAGAAGTTCGTGAATCAAAAGTACACTGACCACCGCCATCTGCATCTTAGATTCTGCTTCACCGTCATACACCGCTCCACAGAAATACGTACTGATAAAATAGACCAGCAGCTGTTCATACTGAATTTCGGATTCCGGCATGTTCTCTTTCAGCCATGCATGAAATTCTTGTCTGTTTTTCAGATAGTGTTTTTTATCCATCTCCCGTTTTTGAAGATTTTCTTCCGTTCCATTTCCATACAGGATTTTCTCTGATTCCTGAAGACGGGATTCCCAGTCTTCCCTTAAATGTTCCATCAGATATTGATTTCGGAACATCTTCGTTATAAATACATAATCCTCTTCTTCCGACAATTTTTCTTTTACATGCTGAATCTCTTCTTCCATCTGATATTTTTCAAACACATCGTCAATGGAAAATATATCTTCCTGATCAATACATTCCTGCATGTCATGTGCAATTCCCCACATCAGACCAACCCGCAGCTTCAGTTCTATCCTTCTGTCCTGAAGGATAGCAATCATCACATCTCTTGCATCCACCAGTTTTGAATACAGAAACGGATCAAAATCCCCGTATTCTTCTTCCTCATTATTTTCATGCGTCAGAAACTGTACCGGCTCTTTCTTATTCATCAGGATTCTTGCCACTTCCGGACAGGATACTGAAAGCGTAATCTCACGCACATCTTCAAACTCCTCCATGTGTCTCGGATACATGGTACAAGTTCTGCACAGACTTCTCTCACCAAGTGCCGTGTACATATCACAAAGATTCTCGTCATTTAAGAAAGTACAACGCCTGTCCTTCTCCTGCTTAAATGTACCTTCTTCCCAATTGATTGAATTCTTTAACCTCCGCCTGAACGGTCCGATCACTCTTTTATATTTCTCCAGTGCCGCCTCTTCTGCAACAATCTGCCATCCGGCACAGCATGTATCTTCACATTCTCCCGCAATACAGGTAAATTCATGATAATAATCTGGTATCGTATATAACATATTAGCTTCCTCACTTTCCACTTCCATACAGTATAACATAAACAAAGAGCATCACGAAATCTCCCACTCAGTCAATTTCGCAACGCTCTCTTAAAAACTTTCTGTTTTTGTATCCTTTTGCATCAATTATTTATTATGTTCTACTTTATCAAAAGTAAACACATTCAGGAACTGTTTTGCACGTTCTGTCTTTGGATGTTCAAAGAAGACTTCCGGCGCATCCTCTTCCACAATTTTCCCCTGATCCAGGAAGATCACACGGTCTGCAACTGCTTTTGCAAACTGCATCTCATGAGTTACGATAATCATCGTTCTTCCCTGTTTTGCGAGGTCAAGCATTACATCCAGAACCTCACGCACCATCTCAGGATCCAGCGCTGCTGTTACCTCATCAAACAGCAGAATCTCCGGATGCATACATAACGCACGTACAATTGCCACACGCTGCTTCTGACCACCGGACAACTGTCTCGGATAGCTGTCTGCCTTGTCAGCCAGACCAACTCTCTCCAGAAGTTTCATCGCCTCAGACTTCACTTCCTCTTTCTTGCGGTTCTGCACCTTTGTCGGAGCCAGCGTGATATTATCAATTACTGTCAGATGTGGGAAAAGCTCATAACTCTGAAATACCATTCCAATCTTCTGGCGCAGTGCTGAAAGATTCTTGCTGCCATATTCAATCTTTTTTCCCTGAAGACTGATCTCTCCGCCCTGAATCGGCTCCAGCGCATTGATACAGCGAAGCAGTGTACTCTTACCACATCCACTTGGTCCGACAACAACGACTACTTCTCCCTGCTTTATCTCCAGATCCATACCATCTAAAATAGTATGCCCTTCAAATTTTTTTGTAAGATTTTTTACACTTAATAATGTCTCTGCCATGTTCATTACCCCCATTTTCTTTCCAGGTATCTGGCGAGCATACTGATCGGCCAGCATGCAATAAAATATAATATAAATACAACAAGAAAGATTCCAAATGCCGCATTCGGACTTGTCATACGGTTTGCCTCAATGATCTGCTGTGCTACCTTCAGCATTTCCACAACACCGATCATAAGTACGAGACTGGTTGTTTTGATCATACGTGTGATCAGATTGATTGCAAGCGGAACCAGTCTTCTGACAGTCTGAGGAATAATAATATAACGATAAGTCTGAATCTTTGTAAGTCCAAGCGCCTCACTGCTTTCATACTGATGCTTCGGAATACTGATCAAAGCACTTCTGACCAGGTCTCCCATTTCCGCAGTACCCCATAATACAAACACGATGACCGATGCCATCTCTCCTGACAGATTCCATCCAAACGCTCTTGTACTTCCAAAGTATACAATAAATAAAAGTACTAGCTGCGGCATGATACGGATAATTTCCAGATAGACTCTGAAAATAAAACGAATCACTTTATTTTTCACAGTCATCAGAGAACCTGCAAGAATCCCCAGCGGCATACTGATAACAATAGAAATAAGACTGATCTCAAGTGCTACCCACATTCCCTGCAACAGACGGATCATATTGTTTCCTTTTAATAATACATTAAGCCCCAAATCCAGCATGACGCAGCCTCCTTTCTAACAGACTGCCCAGAATCGATACCGGAAGCAGAATGATCAAATAAAAAACAACAAGCAGGAAAAGACTTTCTGTTGTTTTATAATACAGACCAATCAGATCCTTTGCTGTAAACATCAGATCCATCAGGCTGATTGCACTGAATACACTTGTTTCCTTCAGCAGAAAGATTACGTTTGCCACAAAAGCCGGTACGCTGGTGGACATTGCCTGTGGCAGAATGACATACTGCATTGTCTGACGGTTGCTCATTCCAAGACTGATGGCACTTTCTCTCTGAATCGGTTCGATGGTTTCCAGACCGCTTCGGAATGTCTCTGCCATGTAACTTCCACCTAAAAATGCAAGTCCGATTGCTCCACAGACCTCTGCATTCAACTGCAGACCAATCTTCGGGAATCCATAATATATGAAGAAAAGCTGTACCAACAGCGGTGTATTTCTGCTCAGTTCAATATAAACTGCCACAATCTGTCTTGCTACAGGCACTTTGTGATACTGAATCATCGCACAAATCAGACCGATTAAAATAGCCAGAACAATTCCGATCACACCAATTTTAACGGTCAGCTTCGCAGCTCTTTCATATAAAGGGATATATTTAATGATAAATTCCCAATTCATGAATTTTTATTCTCCTTTCTTTCACATGTTTTTTATTCTATCATTGTCGAACTCAATATACAAGAACTTATATGGCGTAACTGCCATACAAATTTATCGAATCTGGTGTTACTGCTCACTGGTAACCCGTTAGTGTATTGACAAAAGGAAGCCCAGAAAACTCCTCTGAATTCTCTGGGCTGCTTTATAATGATTCTGTTTTTTACTCTGTCTTTCCGCCTTCTACAACCAGTGTATCCTCGTAGTCAGATCCATAAGTATCTGTCAGTGTTGCTTCGTAATCTGCATGGAAGAAGTTTTCTTCACCCAGAGATTCAATTTCATCATTGATCCAGTTCAGTAATGTATCATTTCCTTTTGTTACAGCCGGTGCAATGCTGTCTGCGCTTCCAAGATTCGGGATTCCAACTGTGTATCCTTTGTTCTGAAGTGCAAATGCAATAACCTCTGTGTTGTCATTTGCCCATGCTACAGATGTTCCATTCTCAAATGCTTCTTTTGCTGTTGCATAAGAATCGAATTTCTGAAGCGGAATATCCGGATAATTCTCATGTAAATATGTCTCTGCTGTAGTTCCTGAAATAACGATGATAGAATCATCATTGTTCCAGTTATCAAGACTTGTAATTACATTGTCATCTCTTGATACAACACCAAGTGATACATTCATGTATGGAAGTGCAAAGTCAACTTCTTCTGCTCTTTCATCTGTTACTGTAAAGTTCGCAAGAATCACATCAACCTTACCTGTCTGCAGGTATTCGATTCTGTTTGCTGCTTCTGTAGATACAAAGTTTACATCTACACCAAGGTCTTCACCAAGTCTGTTTGCAAAGTAAATATCATATCCCTGATATTCTCCGTTTTCATCTACATAACCAAATGGGTTTTTATCAGAGAACACTCCAATGTTGATTTCTCCCGCCTCTTTAATCTCATCTAAAGTACGGTATACTTCGCTTCCTTTTGATTCTTTATCTGGTGAACTGTCTGAACTGTTGGAACTTCCACAGGCAGTTGCTCCAACTGCTAATGTAAATGCTAACGCCAGTGCTGCTGTCTTTTTCAAATTTTTCATAATTTCCTCTCCTTTTTTGTTGATGTTTGGAATTATATATCCTTTTTCCTACTATGTCAATAGGTTTTATATTCATTTTTTATTTTTTTCTATTATAACATCTTGAAAACAAAAAAACGAGAGAATATGACAATATAAAATGCTTCACCTCTCGCTTTGTTACTGTTCACAGCATAGCTGCAAACAGTAACCTCACTTTCTTATTTTGAGGAACTGCAGCAGCAATTCAATAGCCGGAATTCCCCTTTTTCAATTGACGTTGGAATATTCTTATTTACAGTCAACCATAGATCTTCTCCCCAGCCACATATTTCGCATAGACTTCTCTCTCATCTGCAAGATAAATCATCCGCTCCAGGCGCTGGGAAATACTCATCTCCTGTGGATGTTTCAGACGACTGTCATCCAGTACAACCGCATCAAACTCATACTCCGGCTCAAAGCTTCCTACTTTTCCAAAAAATTCTCCACCACCTTTTGTCGTCATATAGAATACTTCTGTCATCGTCAGCGGCGCCAGTGTATCATCTTTTAATCTCCAGCGTAACTTGGAAGACTGAATCGCATAACGCATTGCAGCAAACAGATTCTCAGTAGTCCCCCCTGCCACATCACTTCCGATTCCCACATGCATGCCCTCCTGCAGATAAGTGCGAACCGGAGCCACACCTGAAGACAGATTTGTATTGGACTCCGGACAGTGGGCAATAAACACTCCATTTTCCTTCATCCGCTCAATTTCCTGTGGACCGGAATGTACACAGTGTGCCATGATCGTTCTGCAGTCTTTCCCAAACAATCCAAACTGATCATACGCATCTCCGTAAAATTGAGATTCCGGACAAAGCTCCTGCACCCATGTGATCTCTCCATAATTTTCCGAGAGATGGGACTGCATCGGCAACTGATATTTCACCTGAATCTCTTTCAGTTTTCTCATCAGTTCATCTGTACAGCTCGGAATAAAACGCGGAGTCAGGATCGGCTTTGTATTCTTATAGTTTCTCTTTTGTACCTCTTCGATCCACGCAACGGTCTCTTCTGCACTTTCTTCTGTCTCTTCACAAAGGTAGTCCGGGGAGTTCCGGTCCATATTCACCTTACCGACCATTGTATTCATTCCTGCCTTTTCAAGCAGATCCATAAGCAGCAACGTAGCATCTTTATGAAGCGTTGCAAAAATGCAGGCTCTTGTTGTCGCACTTTTTCTCAGATTCTCCACGAAAATCTGATATGCCGCCTCTGCATATTTCGGATCTTTATACTTTGATTCTTCTGGAAATGTATTTATCTCCAGCCATTCCAAAAGCTCCATATCCATCCCGAGACCACGGAATGTATACTGAGGTGCATGCACATGCAGATCCACAAATCCAGGTACAATCAGTCTGTCACCATAATCCTCTACCAGAATTCCTTCATATTCATCCGGAAGAATCGGATAGACCCCTTCTATTTTATTCTCTTCATATACAAGATATCCCTTTTCCAAAATTTCAAGACAATCCGGGGATTTAGAATAAACAATATCGCCCTTTAATGCATGGAAATTTCTTTCTTTTTTCATATCCGATCACCTCTTTGCAAATCAACTTTAAACTGTATCTTAAAAATCTCCCACAAATTGTGGTATATATCTCATGGAAAACATTTTTCAAACACACTCTAAACCACAACAGTCAACTCTGTTTGCATCATTGAGTAACTACCCTTTTCAGTGCTTCCAGATAACTGTTACCTAATCTGCTCATTCTTCCTTTTTTATGCGTAATATAACCAATCCGCATCTCACTTTCATCTGCAAGCGGAACTGCAATAATATCCTTTCCATTCAGCTTTTTATCAAGGACACCGCTGCAGACTGTATAACCGTTCAATCCGATCAAAAGATTAAACAATGTTGCCCTGTCTCTAACACGGATATTTTTCTTTCTCTCTGAAGCAGAGAAAATCTCTTCTGAAAAATAAAAAGAATTATGTTCTCCCTGCTCAAAAGAAAGATACGGATATTCTTCCAGTTCTTCATTTGTAATAATCTCTTTTCCTGCAAGTGGATGTTTTCTGCTGATGAACACATGAGGCTGTGCAACAAACAACTCATGGAACCGCAGATCCTGTGCTTTTAAGATCTTGTTAAGGACTGTCTCATTGAATTCATTTAAAAACAGAATCCCAATCTCACTTCGCATGTGCGTCACATCTTCAATGATTTCATAAGTTTGTGTTTCCCTGAGACTGAAATCATATTCGTCCTGCCCATACTTCTTAATCAGATCCACAAATGCATTTACTGCAAAAGAATAATGCTGTGTAGATACACAGAACTGCTTCTTCCCTCCGCCATTTCCTTTATACTTGTCTTCCAGAATGGCAGCCTGTTCCAGCACCTGTCTTGCATATCCGAGGAATTCTTCTCCTTCTTTGGATATCGTAATTCCTTTATTCGTCCTGTTAAAAATAGTCAGATTCATCTCTTTTTCCAGCTCGTGGATCGCATTCGTCAGACTTGGCTGGGAAATATATAGCTGATTTGCCGCCTCTGTGATTGTTCCTGTCTCTGCTACTGTGATGATGTATTTTAATTGTTGAAGTGTCATAATTTCGATCCTTTTCTGTTGTCCACGGAACACAAGAAAGCCATGCCCCAGCATATACTGAAGCCTGCGGCCTCTTCCTTATACGTCGCAATGCATATCCTTGTATTCTGCATTCGATACTCCTCTTAAAATGCTACAAATAACAAACAACGTATCTCTCATCTCATTTTATAATTCCTCTGTTTTTAATTTGTTATCCTTATTGTATCATTAAACAATAAATAAGTCATTTTAAAAAAGATATCTCAGTTTCCTGAAATATCTTTTTGTGTTACTGTTCACAGCATAGCTGCAAACAGTAACGTATCTCGCCATTTAAAATCGCCTTTGGCGATGGGCGAGATACATTCAAGACAATACGTGCATCTTCGTCAGACAGATCTTCATTTGCAGTCAGCTTTATCATTTATTTTATCTTAAATCTGTCCCCAGACTTCTTCTGCGATCTCTTTTACAAGTTTTAATTTTGCCCACTGTTCTTCCTCTGTCAGTTTGTTTCCGATCTCACAGGATGCAAATCCGCACTGTGGACTCAGATATAAACGATCCAGCGGAACGTATCTTGCTGCTTCATGAATACGTTTGATCACTGTCTCTTTCTCTTCTAATTCCGGTGTCTTTGTTGTGATCAGACCAAGTACTACCTTTTTATCCGGTGATACTTTTGCCAGCGGTGCAAATCCTCCTGATCTTGCGTCATCATATTCAAGGAATAATGCATCTACATTTTCTTTTGCAAATACATAATCTGCAACTGAATCATAAGGTCCGCTTGTAAAGAATGTGGAATGATAATTTCCTCTGCAGATATGAGATGTTATGACCATATCCTCCGGTTTTCCTGCAACTGCAAGATTATTCACTTGCAGTAACTGTGCTTTTACTTCTTCCAGATCCTGACCTAATAATTTATATCTCTGTTTTGCGGCATCTCCTACGATGGCGCCCCATGTACAGTCATCTAACTGAAGGTTACGGCATCCTGCCTCATAGAACTGTTTAATTACTTCCTGGTATGCTGTTCCGATATCCTGAATCAGTTCTTCATTGGTCGGGTAATATTTTCTTGTGTTCTGGTAATTTGCCGGAACGATCATCTGCTGGAACATCTGTGCCGGAGCAGGAATTGTATATTTTGCAACTGTATTTTCATCTTCAAACTGTTTTAAGAATTTGAAATATTCTACAAAGGGGTGTGCCTTTGCTTTCACCTTTCCTGTCAGATAAGTGTCTTCTACTGCTGCCATTTCTGCATTAAACTGCACTCCGTTTCCGGTCTGCTCATGTCCAACGCCTTCAAATCCCCACATAAAATCAAGATGCCAGTAGGTTCTTCTGAATTCTCCATCTGTAATCACATGGAACCCTAATTCTTTCTGTTTTGCAACTACTTCTGTGATTGCTTTATCAATAACGGCATCTTTCTCTGCCTCGCTGATCTTTCCATCCTGATAATCAGCTTTTGCCTGTTTTACTTCCTGTGGTCTTAAAAAACTTCCTACGAAATCATATCTGCATGGTGTCTGATATTTGCTCATCTTTATTTCCTCCGTTTTTCTTTCACTGGAAATAGATTAGCATGACTCTTCTGATTTTAAAAATACAAATATCTTTCGGTTGGCTATAGTTTAAAACTATAGCCACCTCCATCCTCTTTTTCGCATGTTTTTGATAATCCTTCACCGTCTCTATCTCGATTTCCGCCGCTCGTTCATTTGGGAAACAGAATACACCAGTGGAGATGAGGAGAAAACGATCAGGCTCACTATACCGATTAATTCAAATATGCCTGTTTCTTCCCAACACACATCTCTTCTATCTTAACAAGAAGTTTTCCAAAAAATAATGTATACGCTGCTCCGAATACATTTGCACCAATACGCAGCATTACCGCATATGGCATTCCAAACAAACCGGATGCAATAGAAAGTGCACCGAATGTATTAAATGCTGTCTGCCATGCATAACCTGCAGAATATCCGACACCGATTCCACCGACCATTCCGATATACGGATACATAGATTCCGGAAGTACAAGGTATAATACAACAAACAACAGACAGCCGACAATATTAAACGCTCCTCTTTTTCCGGCTCTTCCAGCACAATCTGTTGAAAATGGCAGGCAGACTGACATACAGGCAATTCCTGCCCACATAGCTCTTGGAAGTCCAAGAAGTGACATGATCAGCATCGCACTTGAGACCGTCAGTGTCAGACGGATATACCATCTGTTTCTTGCAGAATGGATATCAAATTCTCTGAACAGATCCAGAAAACTTCTGCGGTAAGGCCTGTTCTTCTGATTCTTATAAAAAATGAACATACACAGTGCCATTCCGACTAAAAGTCCCTCAACGCGAAGCATATACATCTTTCCGGTTACATCATATCCCTGAAGTAACAGATAGCCCAGAACAAACGTAGAATGATTATACATGATCACATTGTGACAGCCCAGTATCATCAAAAGCATAATGCATACAATATTTATTAAAAATGCCAGGACAGGAGAAACCATATTGGAAAGTCTTGGACCCGCGATCAGAATCGCATAAATTCCCATAATCGACAGTAATCCGTGCGATGTCTTTATCCCAAAATCTGCCTGTCTGAGTACAAGCACTGCCAGCAGAACTGTTACGCCCACTACACTGTTATCGTTTCCCGTTAACTTACTGTACAGCGACACAACTGCCACGCAGAAAATCATCACAAGATATACTTTAAAATTGTAAATAAGTATATGTCTCCGTCTTTCTTTTTTGTCCTTTGTCGCTTTGATCAGTTGTTTTGAGCCAACTGAGCTTAGCTGTAATTCCTGATAAAATGTCATGAAATCTTCCTTCCTTTTTGTCTGATAATACACTATTTTCCAGATGCCAGAATCGCATTTGCTTCTGCAATTAATCGGAACAATGTTTCAAATTTTTCATTTCCCATTGTTTCATTCAAATGATACAATGGATTCAGATAATAGTAATACATATCATCAATCTCTTTTTTTCCTGTTTCTGTTACTCGAATCACATAACTTCTTTTATCTGATATTCCTTTTTCTTTTTCAATAAACTTTTTCATTTCTAATTGGTCAATCACACGGCTGATAATCGTTTTGCTGACTCCCATAGCTTCTGTAAGTTGTCCCGGAGTCATTGGCTCTTCTGATAATGCGGCTCGAAACAACAGATCAATCTCCTGAGCAGAAGTATGCTTGCCTTTCTGTGCTTTTCGAATTGCCAGACTTCCAAAATGTCTCAGTTCTCCCTGTTTCCTGACCATTTCCATCCAGTTACTGTCCTTCACTTTTTTCTCCTTCATTAAAGTGTTTTGTAAAATAGTTCACATTGTAAACAAATGTATTGTATACTATATACCATTTTTTGTACACCGTCAAGCAATTTTATAATTTCATGCAAATATGAAAAAGACAGCGGATTTTTACCCTAACTGTCTTTCCTGGTTTATATACTCTCTAAAACATCTTTTAATATTTCTTCAAATAATTGATAACCTTCTCTGTCACCGCATTCTGGTATCTTCCTTTTCGCCAGATTACACCGATTCTCTGCTCTATGGACGGGAAAGTCGGAATTCCTACCAGGTCCGGATGGTCTTCCAGCATGGAACGATAAAGGAAGGAACCGATCCGCTCTGATTTTACCATGTTGATCAGCGTTGTAACCTGACTTGTATTCAGAATCACATGCGGATTCACTCCTACTGCTTTGAACTGTCTGGTCAGCGTCATAACCTGCACTGAATCCGTATTGAACAGAATCAGAGGTTCCCCTTCAATCATGTTCAGAAGGATGGTATTCTGTTCTGCCAGTGGATGCTCTTTAGATACACAAAACAATAAATCTTCCGTATCAATGACATGAAGATTACACTTATCAATGGATGACTGTTCTGCATTTACAATTGCAAGATCCAGTTTTTCTTCCAGAACAAGTTCACAGGCCTTGATTGAACCATACTCGTACAGACGAAAATCTACATCCGGAAATTCTTCTCTTAGAGAAAGATACATATCCGGCAGATAGATGGTTCCAAGCATCGGCGGGATTCCGATTCTAATCGGAGTAATCTGCTTTCTCAGTTCATGGAATTCTGAAGTAACCGCATCTGCATGTGCCAGCAGTTCTTCTGCACTTTTATAGAACTTCTCACCTTCCGGTGTCAGCGTCAGTTTGTTATTATTTCTGTAAAACAGGTTGATTCCGAACTCTTCTTCCAATGCTTTGATCGCATTTGACACCGATGGTTGTGTCACAAAAAGCTCCTTTGAGGCTTTTGTTATATTATGGTATCTTGCGGCCACACAAAAATATTCCAGCTGGGTCAGCTTCATCTCTCATCCCTCATTTCCTCTAAGTTTTATCATCACTGTTCACAACAGTCTGTATTAAATGTACTTTCTAAACACTATCTGACAGAATGACTGACACATAACAAATCATCGATTATCTATCCGCCTTCTCATTTTGAAAATCGTTCTCATTTACCATTCAATAATGTTTCATTACCAGCTTGTTCCATAGTTTTTTCTTATGATACCATATTTTTTTCAGAATGTACATTTCCTGAATATTTTCCTATAATACATGTATAGCAAACAAGTAATCCAAGCGGCCGGAAGAAAATTACTTTTTGGTGTAACACTTGACTGAAAGAAATCAGTCACAAAAGAAAAAAGTTAATAAAGGATTGGAGGAAAACATATGAGTCCCTCAACAATAACTCTTCTGTTTCTCCTGTTCGCGGTAATCATGTTCGTGCTTGAAAAGATTCCGCTCGGAGTAACATCAATGATCGTCTGTATCGGCTTGGTAGTGACTGGGGTATTAGACATAAAGACAGCCTTTGCAGGATTCATTGACAGCAACGTAATTCTCTTTGTAGCAATGTTCATCGTAGGTGGAGCATTATTTGAAACCGGTATGGCCAACAAAGTCGGCGGTATCGTTACAAAATTCGCCAAATCAGAACGTATGTTAATCGTAGCGATCATGGTAATCGTAGGATTTATGAGCGGAGTACTTTCCAACACAGGTACAGCCGCAGTACTTATTCCGGTTGTAATCGGAATCGCTGCAAAGTCCGGGTACAAGAGATCCAGACTTCTGATGCCTTTGGTATTCGCAGCAGCCATGGGTGGTAACCTTTCCCTGATTGGAGCACCTGGAAACCTGATTGCACAGAGTGCACTGCAGGAAATCGGCCTTCAGTTTGGTTTCTTCGAATATGCAATCGTAGGTCTGCCGATCCTGCTTGTAGGAATTCTCTTCTATGCAACAATCGGTTACAAGCTTCTGCCAAGTCATGATGTAAAAGATGACGGAGCATTTGACACAACAAAAGATTTCAGCAATGTACCGAAATGGAAACAGTGGTTATCACTGATTATCCTGATTCTTACACTACTGGCTATGATCTTTGAAGACAAAATTGGTATCAAACTTTGCATCTCCGGTGGAATCGGAGCACTGCTCCTGATCATCACAGGTGTTATTTCTGAAAAAGATGCACTGAAGTCCATCGACCTGAAGACAATCTTCCTGTTCGGCGGTACTCTTTCCCTCGCATCTGCTCTTCAGGAAACTGGAGCCGGCGAAGTGATCGCCAACAAAGTAATCGGAGCACTTGGAGATAATCCTTCTCCGTATGTACTGACACTTGTAGTATTCCTGCTGTGCTGTATCATGACAAACTTTATGTCCAACACAGCAACAACCGCACTGATGGTTCCAATCTGTCTCTCCATTGCCCAGGGCATGGGAGCTGACCCAAGAGCTGTACTGATGGCATGTGTAATCGGTGGTTCCTGCGCATATGCAACACCAATCGGTATGCCAGCTAACACAATGGTAGTCGGTGCCGGCGGATACAAATTTATGGACTATGTAAAATCCGGATTCCCGTTGATCATTATTGCAACTGTTGTAAGTATGATCATCCTTCCGATTGCATTCCCGTTCTTCCCATAAATAAATAAGTTGTGGGAGAATTTATCAAAGATTCTCCCATGATTTCCACTTTCAGATACGGAACAGCGAATGCAAACTTATTTACTCAGGAAACAATGAAGTTTCATATATAAAATTTGCAAACATAATAATTCACATTACTTTTAACTAATCAAACATTTTATTCAAGGAGGCAAAACAATGGATAAGAAAGCACAGGTTGAGCAGCTTACCACTTACATGGCGAATTTCGTCTCTTACATTGGTAAAGTACTGCCAGATGACATCAAAGCTAAAATCAATGAGCTTGCAGAGAAAGAGGACAGCCCACTTTCAAAAGTAATTTATCAGACAATGCAGAAGAATCAGGTTCTTGCAAAAGAACTGAACAGACCAAGCTGTCAGGATACTGGTGTATTACAGTTCTGGGTAAAATGTGGAACTAACTTCCCGCTTATCAATGAACTGGAAGGTCTGTTAAAAGACGCAGTTGTCAAATCTACTTTCGAAGCTCCGCTTCGTCACAACAGCGTTGAGACATTCGATGAGTACAACACAGGTAAGAACGTAGGTAAAGGAACACCTACAGTATTCTGGGATATCGTACCGAACAGCGACAAATGTGAGATCTACTCTTACATGGCTGGTGGCGGATGTACTCTTCCAGGAAAAGCTATGGTTCTTATGCCGGGTGAAGGTTATGAAGGAGTTACAAAATTCGTTCTTGATGTTATGACATCTTACGGACTGAACGCTTGTCCTCCGCTTCTCGTAGGTGTTGGAGTTGCAACTTCTGTTGAGACTGCTGCATTACTTTCCAAGAAAGCACTTATGAGACCACTTGGAAGCCACAACGAAAACGAGCGTGCTGCTTCTATGGAAAAACTTCTGGAAGACGGAATCAACTCTATCGGCCTTGGACCACAGGGAATGGGCGGAAAATACTCCGTTATGGGTGTTCACATTGAAAACACAGCAAGACATCCATCCACAATTGGTGTCGCTGTAAACGTTGGATGCTGGTCACACAGACGTGGACACATCATTTTTGATAAGGACCTTAACTACACAATCACAACACATTCGGGGGTGACTTTATAATGTTAGAAATCAAAGACGGAAAGAAAATTTTAACTACACCAATCTCTGCTGAGGATCTTGCTGATATCCATGTTGGAGATATCATCTATCTGAACGGAAGTATGACAACATGCCGTGACGTTGCTCACAGACGTCTGGTTGAAGAAGGAAGAGAACTTCCTGTTGATGTAAAAGATGCAGCTATTTTCCATGCAGGACCGATCATCCGTCCACTGGAGAATGACAAATTTGAAATGGTTTCTGTAGGACCGACAACAAGTATGCGTATGGAGAAATTCGAATATGAATTCGTAAAAGAATCCGGCGTACGTGTCATCATCGGTAAAGGTGGAATGAAAGAGAACACAGAGCGCGCATGTAAAGAGTTCGGTGCGATCCACTGTGTATTCCCGGCAGGAAATGCCGTAGTTGCTGCTACAGAAGTAGAGGAAATCGTAGATGCCCAGTGGCGTGATCTTGGAATGCCAGAGACACTGTGGCACTGCCGTGTAAAAGAGTTCGGACCTCTGATCGTATCCATTGATACAGAAGGACGCAACCTCTTTGAAGAGAACAAAGTAATCTTCAACGAAAGAAAAGAAAAAGCGATCGAAGAGATCTGCAAACACGTAAGCTTTATCAAATAATTTCACAGAGAATTCTGATAAAGTTTGTACCAATCTCTTTTACTGTGCTTTCAGAGCATGTCTGAAAAATGCTTTCTGCGAACAATCTGAGTCACGCTTGAAGCACAGTAAAATGTTACTTAAATTATAAACCAAAAATTATTGCCATGTTTTTAAAAGACCATACATGAGAACACCGGCCTGACTGAATCACCTGATCAGCCAGCCTGTAAAAGAAGCCCTGCCAGCTTTGTTCTCTTGTATGGTCTTTTTATATACTATATCTATTCTATACTACGTTCCTTGTATCGTTTACTGATTTTCTTTCAATGTCATATCTTATTGACCTTATATTCTTACAGCTTTCTGATAAATAATCAGAGAAATTCCTGCCGTCACTACTTCTGCGATCCAAAAGCCGTGCCACACACCTGTAACTCCCACGATTCTGCTGACGATCCAGGCTGCCGGTATAATGATCAGTACATATCTGCAAAGAGAGATCATTAAGGATTCTTTTCCTTTGCCGAGTCCTTCCAATACCCCACATGTTACGATCGATACAGAAGAAATAATAAATCCTGCACTGATAATTCTAAGTGCCTCTGCTCCTGCTTTCACTGTGGTTTCTCCTGTTGTAAACATTCCGATCAGATGATTCGGAATCATAAGACAGATCACTGTTCCAACTGCCATAACAATCAGAACAAGAATCAGTGAAGTCGTATAAATCTTATGTACTCTCTTCTTCTCACCTGCACCATAGTTATATCCGATCAGCGGTCGCATTCCCTGAATCACGCCATTTGCTGTCAGATATAAGAATGTCTGCAATTTATAATACACTCCAAGAACAAATACATAAGTCTGACCAAACGCTGCAAGGATCACATTCAGAGATGAAATCAGCAGTGACGGTAATGCCATGCTCAGACAGGCCGGAATTCCGATGGAGTACATCTTTTTACAAAGTTCTTTTTCCAGATGCATGTGTTTCTTTCTGAAATGAACCGGCATAGATCTGAGTCTATAAAAAGCAAGATACATCACAAGACCTATTGCCTGTCCAAGTCCGGTTGCAAGTGCTGCTCCCTCAATTCCCAATGCAGGGAAAAATCCCACACCAAAGATCAAAAGCGGATCCAGAATAATATTGGAGATACAGCCTCCCATCATACAGATCATGGAAACTGCCATCATTCCCACTGCCTGAAATGTCTTTTCCAGCACCAGATGCCATGCTAAGACCACAGAAAACAGAAAGACGATTCTGGAATATCTCATCCCCATATCCAACACGGTCTCATTCTCTGTAAAAAATCTGAGGAATGGATTGGCTCCTGCAATACAGATTACCATCAGAACAATTCCGTGTACTGTACTTAATATCAATCCCTGGGCTGCTGCCTTATCTGCTCTGTCCTGATCCTGCGCTCCCAGATAAAAGGAGATTACAGAATTGATTCCAATTCCAAACCCAATCATCACTGCATTGATCAGATTCTGCATTGGATATACCAGTGACAGTGCCGTCATCGCATCTTCACTGATCTTCGCCACGAAAAAACTGTCCACGATGTTATACAATGCATTCACCAGCATCGAAATAACCATCGGAAGTGCCATCGTCAATAGCAGCTTTAACACAGGCTGTTCTTTCATATAAGTCTGTTCCATTTTTCTTATCTTCCTTCCTTAAATTTTTCTCGTTTTGTTTCTGTTTGCAGAATCTCTGCAAACAGGAATTTTCCTTTTAAACTGCTTTTTAAATTATATTTCTGTTTCAAAACACCTGTTATACTATGTGATTCATCCGTTGAGACAAACTGTGAAACATAATTTCAGCTAACCTGTTCTCTATTTCTGAAAAAAATCTATGTTTAAGCACTAAAATAGCCACATGGCTGCATCTCCTGCAGTCATGTGGCGAAAAATAGATCTACTCTAAAAAAATCCACATCGTGTTTTGGAGTTTTAATTATACAGGGAAACTTCTGCCTTGTCAAACCCAAAACAAGAATCTGATGCTAATACTTAGTTACTGTTCAGACCATAGCTAATCACTTTGCTGATTAGCTATGAGGATGCACGTTTTGGCCTGAATGCATCTCGCCCATCGTCGCAGACGATTCTAAATGGCGAGATGCGTTACTGTTTGCAGCTATGCTGTGAACAGTAACAATACTTATACACTGGGAAATACAATCCTATGTGATAGTGGTATACGCAAAGCTCCCTGACAGTGAAATATAAAACTGTCAGGGAGCTTTTTATTTAACATTATGGCTTACATCTTCCACAAGGTTCATATCCCTGTTTGGTCAAAGAGGTTCTTGTTCCTTTGTATTCTTCTTTGTTCTCCTCTTTTATATCTTCAATACTGGAACAGTCTGGTTTATGAAACTTCTTTGTATTTGTGTTTAATATGTACGTCTGCTTTTTTTCTGATTTTGCTGTACTCTTCTTATCTGAATTTTCGGAAGCTGCAGAACTGTCTGTCTTTGATGAATTCGTATCATCCTCTGCATCAAATGCCCACTCTCCTTCAGAAACTGCCAGTTCTTCTGTCTGATAGCTGTCTCCGTTTTCATAATTAATGGCAACGTATGGCTGTACATTATATACATATACATTAAAGCTGACTCCGGCGCCATCATCTTCCACTGATTTTGCCTCCATCTGAACACCGGAAGCAACCAGATCATCATCTTCAAAAATCGGTGTTACTCTGTATAATACATGATTGTCTGTCTCATGAATATAATCGGCTACTTCGTCCTCGAATGGAAGCATTCCTTCTACATTCATGTAACGGGTTCCTGTGATCAGATTCTTCTCATTTGCATTCTCACCGGTAAGCTGGAATCCGATCAGATGGCAGCGATTGTATAAGTATCCTCCATCCACTATATCATACTTTTTGTTTTCCCAGCCACTTGGTTTTACACTGCTGATGCTTTCTCGCTTCTCTGTCGGCATCAGATCTTCCCCGATACATGATTCCGCTGTCTGACAGCGCCCTAATTCATCCAGTGGACTATAATCTTCGTAAGATTTTGTCGTCATCTGGTCTTCTGTGAATTCTGGCTGATTCTCATTGATCTCTACATACGGTTCTCCTGTATATTCCGGCACATCTTCAATTGAATAAACAGATGCTTCCCCCGACTGACTGTCTGTTCCGCTGGCATTGTTCGCTACCACAGAATCCCCACTGACATTCTTGGCCATTCCATCAGCACCACAAGCTGACATACTCAACGAAACAACTGCCATAAGTCCAATCCATAATTTCTTATATCTGCTATATTTCCTGTGCATCTTATTCTCCCCGTTCTGTGTATTTCAAATAATGAAATCTGCACATCTGACTCATGGTTATCAGACTCTGTCTGAAGCAGTCAGAATATGCCGTTCATTTTTATCTTATGTAAATTATCCACGCACTTTTCCTGATTTTTCAATTTTATCCACGTTTTTCCCAAGTTATTTTATCTTTATCAACACAATTTATGCATATGCTATTTATAGGAAAATTTCAACCTCATCAGTATACTATTTTTCCTCTTATTCGTAAAGTTCCCCGAATACAACACTTCTAACTTATTCCATAAAACAGAAAAACAGCTTTCATGAAATAATCAAATCTCGCATTATAACAAGAATTCTTACTTCATTGAAAGCTGTTTTCCGGCTTATAAGATTTATTTTAAATAAAGGAGAAAGGAAGTCTATCTTCTCACCGGTACTCTGACCGGCACTGGTTCAGGAATTAATCCTGGGAACAATCCATTAAGAAAATCTTTAATCTTCTTTCCAATTCCGCTGCTGATAATTCTATAATAAAGTTCTAATGACATAATGTATACCTCCTGAAATCTATCTATCGTATCTGTTCATTTCTTTCATAAATCATTCTGTCCTGATTCCGAAATCTATATTGAACATCTACTGTCTGTCTTTGTTTTCCATAACTGCATTCTATCAGAAGATTTCTTATTTGTCAGTGCATTTACCTCTTATTTTATAATTGTTTATACTTCTTTTATTAATTCTCAGACACATTGTTGAGAACTATACTTTGCATTGATTACCAGTTCGCATTCCCGTGCCAGTTTATCCACTGATTTTAAATCGGCTTTTTATTGCCACTATTTTTTATCTGTGCTATGATTATAAAGTCGATTTCTCAATCGGCTAAATCCATAATCAGCTATAGAAATGGAGCAAAAATATGAGTAAAAGACGAAAAAATAGAAATGTATCTTCTGAAGAAGCAACTGATTCTACCTCAGTTGTCAAGGAACTCTTACAATGGATCATTGCCATCGTTCTGGCAGTTGGCATTGCTTTTTTTGTAGATCATGTTTTGATCGTAAATGCCCAGATTCCATCTGGATCCATGGAAAATACCATTATGACCGGTGACCGCATTATTGGTAATCGTCTTGCTTACATAAAAGATGATCCCGAACGTTTTGATGTGATCATTTTTAAATATCCGGATGATGAAAGTCAGCTTTTCATCAAACGAATTATCGGACTTCCTGGAGAGACTGTAGAAATCCATGACGGGCATATCTATATCAACGGATCTGATACCCCTTTGGAAGATGTAGAGACAAAAGACTATATGGAAGGAACTTACGGACCTTATACCGTCCCTGAAGACTGTTATTTTGTAATGGGTGATAACCGAAACAACTCCAAAGATTCCCGCTTCTGGATCAATACATTTGTCTCCAAAGACGAGATTCTCGGAAAAGCTGCTTTCCGTTACTGGCCAATTACTGATTTTAAAATCATTCATTAAACGAAAATGTGTCTGACAAACTATTTTTACACAAAACTTTTTCCATGCACTTTCCAAAACTCATACACACTCTAAAAAGAGTCCTGTATTTAAAAGTTATCTATACTCAAACTGATACTCTTAAATATAAGACTCTTTCTATTTCCTTTTATCAGCTCATTCTCCATACTTTTTCTTCTGATATCACCAAATCCATCTGTACATCATGTGGCTCTGTCGGCACATTTTCCAGCATCAGTCTGCTTCGACATACAATTGCTTTCACGCCTTTGCTCTGTTCCAGATAACGGTCATAATATCCTCCGCCGTGTCCAAGGCGTCTTCCCTCTCTGTCACAGGAAAGGCATGGAATTAATGAAAACTCTATTTCTTCAGGAGAAAGGATTTTCTCACAGCTCTCATCCGGCTCTAAGATTCCATAAGCTCCCGCTGCCAGTTCATCCAGTGAACTGATCTCGTACACTTCCATAATTCCTTTTCCTGTACATTTCGGTACACCCAGTCTTTTTCCTGATGCTAAAATTTCTTTCAGAATCGGGATTGTATCTACCTCTGTTTTTGTACTGACATAACAGAAAATTGTTTTCGCCTGCTGGAATTCTTTTAATCCCAGTACATTTTCAAGTATTTTTCTGTCTGCTTCCATACAATATGGAGAAACTAACTCTGAGATTCTCTGTTTAATTTCTCTTCTTTTCTGTTTCTTTTGTTCTTTTATGCTATCTCTTAGTTCCATTATTCATTTTCCTCCGGAGCATCTTCAATCAATAAACTGTCCAGTTCCTGCAGATTCTTCTGATTAATTTCATACTGTCCCTTGTTATTCTTTTCAACTTTTAGCTGCAAAGTACGTTCTTCACCATAATTCAATCCCGCTTCCATACTTTCCGACAATACTTCATAATAAATTTCATACACCTGATTTTTCATCTCTTCATCAGATGGCATGTCCTCTCCCTGCATCACACTATTTGAAACTGTGACTGCATATTCTTTTGCTTTCTCATGAAAGGTGTCATATGTATCCTGAAATAATGTAAGCGGTTTCACTGACACAGTTACATTATAACATCCTTTTTTCTCTTTTTCTGCATCTCCCACTGTATAATTTACATTCTCGGCCAGACTTTTGAATAATTCTCTGTATTTCTTTGTCATTTCTTCCGACATTGTAGATGCCTCAAAATTCTCCATGGACAGATTCAGTTTTTCTTCAAACAACTGCTTCGCCTCTTTTTGTGATACACCCGTGATTTCCACATACTCCTTGGTTTTCTGTTTATATGACGCATCCAGCACCGCCTGCACATATGCCTGCGCGTCAAACTGATTTACCAAATAATAACATACTGCTGCCGTTCCAATCACCAGAACTGCTAAAATAATTCCGATTATCCATTTCTTCTTTTCCTGCATACTTACTCCTTTTTCTGATATACCTTATTTCTCTGTTTCACCTGTCTGTGTACTATAGAAGCTGTTTATAATAGCATTTTTCAGACACACTCTAATCTTCACCTGTCCGGTTAATATCAGGATTTTCGAAACATTCTAACATATCTTTTCCGCAAAAAAAGAAGAACCCTGTCGTCTGGGACAGGATTCTTGTCTGATTCCTCAGTATAAGCTCTAAATTATATTCTATTTTCATTCAATCCAATATGCAGGATTCCATTTCTTATTTTCCGGTATACAGAGAATATATCTCCGGATCTACCACCTTCTGAATCTGTTCATAAACTGGTTCAGAAGCCTCTACCATCTGCTCTTTCGTAGTATCATCCAAAGTGATGATCTCTGTTCCGCTGTCACGGATCACCTGAATCTTTTCATTGATTCGTTCATCCGACTGTTCTCTTGCGTATTCTTTAGCAAGCTCTTCTGCTTCTTTCAGAATTTCCTGATCCTCAGACGGAAGATCTTTGAAAAAGTCTTCACTTACGATCAGTGAAATCAGATGTGGCACATGATTTGTCTCAATCACATAATCCTGCTGCTCATAGATCTTATTAGACACAATTACTTCATACGGGTTTTCCTGTGCATCAATCGTATGCTGCTGCAGCCCAATATACACTTCACTGAAACTCATCGGAGTCGGATTCGCTTTCACTTTCTTCCAGAAGCTCAGCTGGTATGGATCCTCCATCGTACGAATCTTCTGACCTTTAAAATCAGCAAAACTTCTTACCGCTTTATTACTGGACATAACACGGAATCCCTGATCCGCATATCCAAGCAGTTCATATCCTGCATCGCGATAAGATTCCTGCATCTTCTCCATAAATTCCGGCTGATCCACCGTTGTTCTCATCTCTTCCACGTCCTGGAACACACACGGAGCATCAAATACTGCTGTATCATCAATAAAGTTTACCTGCGGTGCTGTATTCTGAACAACAAACGGGATATCTCCGTCATAACAGCTCTCCAGAAGTTCTCTGTCTCCGCCAAGTACACTGTTTGGATATACCGTAATTTTAATTCTGCCATCACTTAAACGATCTACCTCTTCTGCAAATTTCTCTGCATAAATCTGTGTGACCGTATCCTCCGGGCTGGCAGTTCCCAATGGATATGCATATCTCTGTTCCCCGGAACTTTCACCGGCACATCCTGCAAGGAGTCCGACAAACGCTGCACTGAGCAACAAAGCTGTCCTCTTCTTATATCTCATTTTTCTCTCCTTTTTCTCGCTGCCTGTCCTTTTTATAACAGTACCAGGCTTACAGCCGGTACAAATGTAACAATCAACAATGCAATTAAGAAATATGCGATCATCGGCATTGCATGTTTTGAAATGTCCATCACCGGTTCATCCGTCAGTGAACTAGCAACAAACAGATTAACTCCAATCGGCGGTGTCACAAACCCAATGGCAAGATTTACTACCATAATAATACCAAAATGAATCGGATTCACACCAACTGCCTCCACAATTGGAAGGAGAATCGGTGTAAGGATCAAGATTGCAGGTGTTGTATCCATCACCATACCTACAATCAAAAGGAATACATTCAAAACAAGAAGTAATACAATCTTATTCGTAAAATGTGTAAGAATCCAGTCACTGATACTCTGCGGTACCTGCATTAATGTCAGGACTCTTGAAAATGCAACCGAAGCCGCAAGAATGAACAGAATCGGGGCATAAGTACGGATTGCTTCCACCATGATTGCCCAGATATCTTTCAGTTTGATGCTCTTATATACAAACAGGCTGATAATCAGTGCATAAAATACAGAGATAACTGCTGCCTCTGTCGGTGATGCCACCCCTGTATAAATACATCCAAGAATAATCACCGGACTTAAAAGCGCAAATGCACTGTCTTTTAACACTCGAAGCAGTCCCTTTTCATGAAGAGCACCTACCATCTTCTGTTTCTTCGCTTCATCTTCTCCATGTTTTTTGCAGAAATAAATAGCATATATCATCAGAAGTCCACCAATCATAAGTCCCGGAATAATTCCTGCAAGGAACAAATCACTGACTGATGCTCCTGAAGCCATTCCATACATAATAAATGGAATACTCGGCGGAATGATAACTCCCAGTCCTCCTGCAACTGCAACCAGCGCTGTGGAAAACTTCTTGTCATATCCCATTTCTGTAAGAATTGGAATTGTCATGCTTCCAACCGCTGCAACTGTTGCCGGTGCTGAACCTGAGATTGCTCCATAGAACAGACAGGTTACAATTACAGCGCAGGGCATTCCTGCAGTTCTTTTGCCCATAAAGTAAGCAAATACATCAAAAAGTTTCCTTGAGATTCCGCCTCTTGCCATGATAATGCCCGACAGAACGAACATCGGAACCGCAAGAAGCGGGAAGCTGTCGATTCCTCCAAGCATGGAACGGATCACATAAGTTCCGCTTGCTGTAAAAGACGGATCCAGTACTCCCGGAAGAACCGATGCAATTCCAAGTGAAATAGAGACTGGAATCGCGATGATCAGACAGATCACAAAAATCAAAAATACTACTACTGCCGGCATCCTATTCCACCTCCTTTCCAAATACTCGTTTCCACTCAATGATCCAGCGCTGGAATACACGGATCGCAGTCAGTACAAATCCAACCAGAGGGGCCGACTGTACATAGTACATTGGAATTCCCATCGCCGGGCTTGTCTGTCCGTTTGCAATCGCAGACATCAGATATTTCCAGGCAAATGGAATCAGATATAGAAATAAGATCAGTTCAAATGTATGATTCACACCCTTGAATAAGGCTTTTCCTCTCTTCGGAAATACTGTCACAAACTGTTCAATCTTGATTGAGATACACTTCTTCGTGCAATAGCTTACACTCAAGAATCCCGCCCAGATGAAAATGTAACGTGTCAGTTCCTCTGACCAGGAAAGAGATGCCCCAAATACATAACGGGCAATTACCTGAATCCCCATTACAACTGCCATCGCTGCCAGTGCAATGACAAGAAGAAATTCTTCTAGATTGTTATCCAACCAGTTAATTACTCTTTTCATATCATCACCTTTCTTTTTCTTCTTTCAAAAATTTGACCATAATAAAAAATATAGCATTTTTCGTTCTCCCTGTCTATGCTGAAAAAGAAAACTGATATTCCGAAACATACCAGTCCAAAAACCGGTGTTATTCGAAATATCAGTTTCCCCTCTCTTACTACTTCTGTTACTGCTCACAGCACCTGTGTTCAGCAACTTGTTTCTGATAAATCATTCATTTAATTAGTAGATAATCATAGCCACAATAACCGCTGCCAGTGAACCGATCATCGGAGCAAGCACAGATGTCATAAATACATACCAGTAACTCTCTGCCAGTGAAAGTTTCATCCAGCGAAGCTGTGCAACCATTCCTCCGGCATTCGGAAGTGTATTCATACCTGTTGCACATGCTGGTGCAAGTCTGTGAAGAGCTCCTGCACTCGCACCTTTTGCAAGAAGTCCATCGGATAAATGCTCAAAGAACATTGCGATAGCAGATGTTCCGCTTCCAAGGATACCGGCAAGAATATTCAGTCCAAAGAACTCTGTCAGGTACGGATTCATCTTCAGTCCCATTACGAAACTGATGATTGACTGGAATCCAGGACAAGACTGAAGCACACCTGAGAATCCAAGGATTGCTGCTGCCATTACAGTAGCTCCAATTCCGTTGTTTACACCTTTTTCCAAAATTTTTGCAACGCTTCCTACCTGTTTGTGGCAGAAAAGGACGATTACGGCTGAACCAATAAACATACTCATAACTACGATTGCATTTGTATCCATATCTGTCAGGTTAGAAAGTCCGAGTACCAGAGCAACAACAAGAATGAATGGAATCAGTGCTACCCAGAAAGATGGAAGATCATCTCTTGTTGGCTGAATCTTAACCGGCTGAGACTCATCGATTGCTGTTCCTTCTTTGATTGCTGCTTTCTTTGCTGCGTGAACCATGTAGAAATATCCCACAGCAAAAGATACGATAAATGCTACCCATCCAAGGATCGGAGCAGATCCCATAGATGTTCCAAGATACTGTGCCGGCATGATATTTGTAATATTAATTGCAAATGGAATCATTGCAGAGCATGTTGCTCCGATGAAGATGATTCCCGGGATCATACGGTACGGGTATCCTGCCTGTTTCATCATGATTGTGGCGATTGGAGCAAGTACGAAAAGTACTACGAATCCAGATACACCAACATATACGAATACTGTTGTGATCAGAGCAATAGATAAGATAACTCTTTTTGCACCCATTTTTTCTGTGATTACGTTTGCAATAGACTCTGCACATCCGGAAGCTGCCATAAGCTCTCCAAATACTGCACCGATTACAAGTACAAATACATTATTCTGGATAAATCCCACATAACCTGCTGCATAAGAAGTCAATGATGTCCACCAGTTCATCCAGCTTGTTAGGATGATGATAAATGAAACAAGGATTGTAGATGTAAATACATCAAGCCCTTTCCAGATTGCTACTACAAAGATTACTGCTGCAAGCAATAATCCGATGACTGATATTGTTGTTGCCATTCTTATTCTCCCTCATTCTCACCCACAATACGAATCTTACCAAGAGGCTTTCTGTATGGGTTCTTTCCTTCGTAAAAATGTTTATCCAGAAAATCAATACATTTCTCGATATTTTCATTTGCCTTGATTACCTGAGAACCATGTGGTTCATTCTCAAAAAGATCCAGCTCCACACGGTCTTCACCGCAAACTGCCTTCACTTTCTCTGCTATATAAACGGACTGATGATAATCGATAACCAGATCGTTTGTTCCATGCTGGATCAGCATCGGCGGACAGTTTTCTTTTACATGGCTGATCGGGCTTACCTTGCTTGTGCGTTCCGGATAATACAGCGGATTGTATCCAAGAAGCATTGTAAACATAGAATCATTCGATTCTCCATCTCCCGGCATCATTCCCTTACCGGCTCCGGCCTGCTTACGTACCTCATAAATATCTGTTCCAAACTGTTCTGCGGAACACAGCTCACTGATTGTATACCACGCAATCGCACAGTCAATCTTGGAAGATGCTTTCACACCTACATTCAGGTCATCCATCTCTTCCTCGTCTCCTGTCACTGCCAGAAGCTGTGTCACTGTGCCACCTGCGGAATTGCCCCATACTGCGAAGCGGTCCGGATCCAGGTTCAGTTTCTCTGCATTTGCACGCAGATAACGGATTGCTGCCTTACCATCAATCAACTGTGCCGGCCATTTTGCTTCCTGTAAGAGACGGTACTCTACTGTTGCAACTGCATATCCCTGTGTTACAGGCAGACACATTGATTTAATATAATGTGTTCTCTTATGTCCTGCCGCAAAAGCCCCGCCATGAAATACGATTACAAGCGGATAAGGACCTTTCCCATCCTCCGGATAAAAAATATCCAGGATCTGGTTCGGTGATTCTTCTGCATACACAAGATCAAGTTCTGTTCTGGCAAATTGTGTAACATCCATCTCAGGTTCTGTCTTGAGAAATACTTCTCTGTTGTTGATTACTGCCATTTTCTCTCCTCCCGGTAATAACTAGAATGTATTTATTCGAATGAATTATGACTCTTACAGACTCTTGTGAAGTAATCCAAGTACTGTTGTCAAATCTTCAATTCCCATCTGTCCCGGTGCAGATACCTTGCCTACCGCTCCGAATGTCAGTGCAGAACCAAATACTTCTCCACACAGACGGCTGATCACACCTGTTCCTGACATGGACATTGTAATGATCGGGCGGTCTGCATACTCACTTGCCATCTCTTCTGTTGCGGAAAGAAGTGTCAGTACATCTTTCTTATTCTGTGGCATAACTGCGATTTTCGGAATATCAGCTCCAAGCTCCTGCATCTTTCTTAAACGGGATACAATTTCCTCTTTCGCCGGAGTCTTGTGGAAATCATGGTTAGAAGCGATTACTTTCACTCCATTTGCATGAGCTGTCTCTACAACTGCTTTCACTGCATCATCTCCTGTAAATGCTTCAACATCTACAAGATCAACAAGACCTGTCTTCGCTGCATTCTGATTCAGCTCTACATAAGTCTCTGTCTCGATTGCCTTCTCTCCACCTTCCTTTGATGTACGGAATGTGAAAAGGATCGGTGTATCACCAAGTGCCTCACGGAGAGCTTTCATTGTCTCTTCTGTCTTTGCGAAATCAAAGATATCCTCGTACCAGTCTACACGCCACTCAACAACGTCAGCCTTTGTAGATTTGATATTCTCTGCTGCTGCAAGAATCTCTTCTCTTGTTACACCTACGATCGGTACACAGATTTTCGGAATTCCTGCGCCAATCTCAATATTTCTTACTTTAACAGTATTCATAGTTCTATTCCTTTCTTTTTCGTTTTTCATATCTCACGAACCTGCGTTTACACGCTCTGTCGTCTGCTAATGGTGCAAGGAAAGGAATTCAGCCTGTGGCGTTGCCTCCTTTTCTTTTGCACTCATTATATTATAACATAATATGTTTTGTATTACGCTTCCTCAGAATTCTTCAGAAGGACACCATACCTTACATTTACAAACAATCCAAGTGCAACACCAACTGCTGTAAGTACAATGTTCATGATCATTACCTGTGACGGCTGCATCTTGGATGCTGCTGTAAGGATTGTGTAGTTACACAGGGATGATGCGATCATAACCAGTGCAGTGACTGTTCCCTTGATTTTCGGGAAAATCATATTGCACACAGAAGTCACGATCTGAAGCAGTCCGCCTGCTCCTGCCCATCCAATGATAAATGCACCAGCAATCATCAGCGGTTTGCTCTGTCCTACCAGAACAACCACCAGAGTTGCAAGACAGATCACTGGATAAGCCACGATGAAACGTACATCTTTGATCTTTCTTGTCAGGAATGCTGTAACAATCAGCGCAATCATTGTTCCTGCTGAATAATAAGTCTGCATAATAGACGGGTCAGCCCAGCCTACATTCTCTTTTGCAAAGTTCTGTGCACAGTTGAGCCACAACTGGAATGTTCCTGTACATGTAAATCCAATCAGGATCATTGCGATAGACTCAATAGAAAAATGTGTATGCTTTAAGCTATCAATCAGTCCTTCTTTCTTACCTGCTGCCTTTTGGTCTGCATCCGGAAGCGGGAAAATCATAACAAGAACAAGAAGTACTACATAAGCGATGCCACATACATAGAACAGCATATTATAGGAAACTAATCCTGTTGCTGTTGTAGCTACTGTTGCTCCAAGTACAAATGGAAGAATCATCTGTGCAATTGCGATAAAGAACTTGATTCCCATTGTAGCAACACCCGGTGCTTTGTAGATGATTTCTGAAACTGCCGGGTAGATTCCTGTATCCAGGAAAGAATTTGCAATACCGCCGATCACTGCACAGACATAAGCAATCATGTATCCGCCATTTGTTCCGGCGTTAAATGCAAATGCAAGTCCAATCAGATAAACTGCATAGGAAGCACTTCCGATTGCAGTGGAGATACGTCTTCCTAGCTTATCAGATAATGGTCCTGCGAATGGCAGGGCGATCAGACGTCCAAGTCCCAATGCTGCGGAAATGGCAGTAATTGCCATAACTTCTACTCCCCAGGATGCAGCAAGGGATTCCTTGATTACGGCCTGCCCCAGGACGGAGCAGCCGATTCCATGGATAAAATAATTTAAATAAAGAATCAATGCACTTGGCAAATATTTTTTATTCATCGTTATATTTCCTCTCGTTTTGAATCCCACAGATTAGTCGTCGTATCTGATATTCAGTACTTCTTTCATGTGCTCGATCGGCATCTCTTTACCTGTCCAGAGTTTGAAAGCTGCAGCTCCCTGGAAGAGCATCATTCCAAGACCGTTCATTGTCTTACATCCAACTTCTTTTGCCATCTTACGCATCTTTGTCTCAAGTGGTGAGTACGGTACGTCTACTACAATCAGTTCCGGACGGAAGAAAGATTTGTCAGGAACAACAGACATTCCCTCAAGTGGTTTCATTCCAACACCTGTACCATTTACAAAGATATAAGAAGAATCCATCTCTTCTTTTAATTTCTCTTTGTCATCCAGATCATACAGAGTAGCTTTACAATCTGTCTTCTCATTGATCTTCTTAACTGTCTCTACTGCGTTATCCCAGAATTTATCATGGATATTGAAGATAGAGATTTCTTTTACTCCGTCAAGTGCAGCCTGAATCTCGATTGCTGTTGCAGCTCCACCAGCTCCACAGATTGTCATCTTCTTACCGATTACATCGATATCATTGTCTTTCAGTGACTGCATGAATCCGATTCCGTCTGTGATATGTCCGATCAGTTTTCCGTTATCATTTACGATTGTATTAACTGCTCCACACATCTCTGCTGCCGGTGACAGTTCGTCCAGATACTGTCCAACTACTGTCTTATTTGGCATAGAAACGTTAGATCCTACCATCTTTAATGCACGAAGTCCTTTGATCGCATCTTCCAGTGTGCTGTTGTCTACTTCAAATGCAAGGTATGCATAGTCAAGTCCTAATGTAGCAAATGCTTCATTATGCATTGCCGGTGAACTGGAATGTCTGATTGGGTAAGCCATAAGTCCAATAAGTTCTGTGTGTCCTGTAATTCTCTCTGCCATGATTTTGTTCTCCTTTTAAATAAATGAATGATTTAAAATGATTAAATGTTTTACTGCTGATAATTAATAATAGTACAAAACTACTATTGCTCTTGCATGTTCCTCTTGTTGTCATTTATCACTGCTTGTTGTTTCTGCAAGTAGTTTGTTAATTATCAAACAACCTCTCTGACACTTATTATACGAGTTTTTCTCTCATACTTCTAATACATCTTTTTTAGATTTTTGATAGTTTTTAGGTATCAGTTGTGGTACAATGTGTATGGTATAGTAATTCAAGGTCATATAAATCATGCTTGCATGAATTTATATGAATTTGAATTACGAACAAACATGAGGAAGGAGTTCTACCATGACCTTAAATCAGTTAGTTTATTTTCAGGCGGTTGCCAGACATCAGCATTTCCGGCTTGCTTCATCCGAACTGAACATCTCACAGCCCAGCCTCAGCCGATCTATTGCTTCTTTAGAAGAAGAACTGGGAATCGTCCTCTTCGAGCGCAAAGGACGTACCGTAGCACTCACAAAATATGGGAAAGTATTTCTTGAACATACTAATCAGATCCTGGAAGATGTACGTCTTGCCCAGAAACATATGAAAAAACTGGCTGGAAATGCAGGACACGTAGATATCGCCTATGTTTTCCCGCTGGCCGCCAGATATATCCCCCATACAGTCCGTCGTTTCCTGAGCAATCCGAAAAATAAGGATCTGACTTTTAACTTTCACCAAAGTCACACCGGAGAAATGATCGCAGGACTGAAATCCGAACGATATGACGTGATCTTCGGTTCCTATGTAGAAGATGAACCAGATATTCAGTTCGTTCCGATTATGAACCAGGAAATGATCGTGATCACACCTGTCGGTCATCCTCTTACAAAGAAAGAACCTCTGGAGTTGACAGATCTTGAATCCTATCCGGTTATTGGATATGACCGGACTTCCGGACTGGGACGCTTTACAAACAGAACCTATTCTTCCTATGGAATCACTCCAAATATCATCTGTGAATCTCCCGATGAGAACGCGATTGCTTCCCTTGTAGCAGAAGATTTCGGAATCGCCCTGGTCGCAGATGTGGACATTCTCGATCATTTTAAACTGGAACGACTTCATTTAACAGATGTAACACTGCATCATACCGTCTATATGGCTTACCTGAAAGGCCATTACCAGGTTCCAGCCGTCCATAATTTTATTTCTTTTATCAAAAAAGAAGGCACTTCTATATAAGTTGTTCCTTCTTTTTATTAGAGAGCAGGTCATAAATAGCTTCCTCATTCTCGCAAAATGTGAATTTGCATGTATAAGACGGTTATTTTTTAATGATGACTATATTGCCCTGCGTTTCACATATTCTGCAAATTTCTGTACCAGAGGCGGACGATACCTCTCCTTTGCCTGCGCCATATAGATATAACGCCTCTGATTCTGATTTCTTAATGTAAGAACATCCACATCCAGTAACGAAAGAATTGGAATTTCCGGCATGACTGCAATTCCAAAATTCTGCGCTACAAGTCCTGCCATGGAGCCATCCTCTTCAATTTCATATGCTATCTGCGGATTTACCCTGGCCTGCTCAAACATCCGGTCTACCACCGGTCTTAGTCCACTGTTCTTTGTATAAAAGATCTGCGGATATGCCGCCACCTGTTCCAGATCCACTGAATTTTTATAAGACAACGGATGACCATGCGGCACAACAACTACCAGATTTTCCCGTCCAACCGGAGTAAAATGAATGTCACTCTCCCGCTCCGCCATAGAACAGAACGCAAGATCGAACCGGTCTTCTTTGAGTCCCTGAATAATCTCCGATGTATTTCCTACAGTAAAATGAAAATGTACCTTTAATTCCTCGTGAGTTCGAATGAAATCGCCTACCAGCCGCGGCACAAATCCACTTCCCAACGTATAAATATACGCCAGCTCTACAATTCCTTCGGTCTGTCCTGTCATCGTTCTCACTTTTTTTACACCTGTATCCAAAGTGTGAAGCGCATCATCTACATATTCCTTGAAAATCTGACCATATTTCGTCAGAACCACCCCTCTGCCCTGTTTCACAAATAATTTGGTTCCCAGCTCCTTCTCCAGAGAATTGATCGCATGACTCAGACTTGGCTGGGAAATCGCAAGTTCCTCCGCTGTATTTGTATAATGTTGTACTTCCGCCAGCTTTGAAAAATAATATAACTGATTTAAATTCACCCTCATTGTCCCCTTTCTGTCTCTCGAAATATTTATTTACTCTAAAGTCTGTTTTGAAAAGACTTTTCACACACTTTACTCTGAATATATCTCTTTTCAGCACTAAAAATACTTTAAATAGGGAAATAATCCCTGTTACATTTTCTACAATAAATTTCCTCTTTTGTATAAAATAGCACAATTCATAGATAATATCTATAGATTCGTTAAAAAATATGCATTTGTTTAATATCTGATTTTTCCTTATAATACGCATTGTACAACGGATTGTTAATCAAATATCAAACAACCTCTTTTCACGATTAGCAAACACTCAGAATGAGAACTGTTTTGTACCCAGAAATTTTTCTACATTATATATAGAAGATCTCGAAAATCACCAAACAGTTGCATAACTCATTTACAGAAGATTCATTATTAAATTCATTATTTCAGGAGATTATTAATTATGAAAAAAGAATACAAACACATTTTTGAACCTTTTACAGTTCGTCGCATGACAATGAAAAACCGTATCATGATGACTCCAATGGGAACAAACTACGGTGAGTCCAGCGGAGAAATGAGTTTCCTTCATATTAATTATTACGAACAGAGAGCAAAAGGCGGCGTTGGTCTTATTATGGTAGAAAACGCAAGCGTTGATTCACCGGAAGGTTCTAACGGAACAACACAGCTTCGTATCGACCATGACAACTACCTGCCACGTCTTTTCAAACTGACAGAAACAGTTCACAAACACGGAGCCTGTATCGGAATCCAGATCAACCATGCCGGAGCATCTGCACAGTCCGCAAGAACAAACATGCAGCCTGTATCTGCTTCTGATATCCCGTCTAAAGCCGGCGGAGAGATTCCTCGCCCACTTACAAAAGATGAGATCTACCGCATTGTAAAGAAATACGGTGAAGCAGCAAAACGTGCTCAGATCGCCGGATTTGATACTGTAGAGATCCACGGTGGACATTCTTATCTGTTAAGCCAGTTCCTCTCTCCTCTTACAAATAAGAGAACAGATGAATTCTGTGGTTCTATCGAAAACAGAGCCCGCTTTGCACGCCTTGTAATCGAAGAAGTAAGAAAACAGGTTGGACCATTCTTCCCGATCTTCCTCCGTATCAGTGCTGATGAATTTATGGAAGGTGGAAATACTCTGGAAGATTCTCTTGAGTATCTGAAATATCTTGAAAAAGAAGTTGACGTAATCGATGTATCCTGTGGTCTGAACGGATCTATCCAATATCAGATCGATGCAAATCACTTCCCGGATGGATGGCGTTCCTACATGGCAAAAGCTGTAAAAGAGCGTTTCAACAAGCCATGTGTAACAATGGGTAATATCCGTGACCCACGTGTTGCCGATGATATCCTTGCAAGAGGCGATGCAGACCTGATCGGTATGGGACGTGGACTGATTGCAGATCCTGAATGGGTAAATAAAGTACAGTTCGGTGATGTCTGTGATATCCGTAAATGTATTTCCTGCAATATCGGATGTGCCGGAAACCGTATCGGTATCAACCGCCCGATCCGCTGTACAGTAAACCCGAATGTACCTGACGGAGAAGGATACAAGAAGAAACATATTACAAAACCATGCAATGTTGTTGTAGTTGGTGGTGGTACAGCAGGTATGGAAGCTGCCTGTACAGCTGCAGAAGTAGGATGTACAACTTTCCTGCTTGAGAAGAAGCCATATCTCGGCGGACTTGCTGCTGAGATTTCCAAGATTCCGGATAAGAAGAGACTTTCTGATTTCCCGAATTATATGATCCACAGAACAAACAACCTGAAAAATCTCTTCGCTTTCACAAATACAGAAGCAAATGTAGACTTTATCAAGAGTCTGAAACCAAACGTAATCGTAAATGCAACAGGTTCTTCACCACTGCTCCCGCCAATTCCGGGATTACACGAGAACATTGACAAAGAAGGGGGAAAAGTCGCTTCTATCCTGAACATGATCGATCATGTAAATGACTATCCGACAGACCTGACAGGTAAAAAAGTCGTTGTAATCGGTGGTGGAGCCGTAGGACTTGATGTAGTAGAATTCTTTGCACCACGCGGAACTGATGTAAGCATCGTAGAAATGATGCCAGTCATCGGAAATGGAATTGATCCGGTATCTAAAGTAGATATGGGAACTTTAATGGAGAAATATAACGTACAACAGATGCCTAATACAGCTCTGAAGGAAGTACGTCCTGACAACTTCCTTGTAGAAGCTGACGGAGAGCAGAAAGAACTTCCTTTCGATTATGGATTTGTCTGCCTTGGAATGAAAGCAGAACATCCGGTTCTTCAGCAGATTAAAGATGCATTCGAAGACGATGACAATATCGAAATCGTAAATATCGGAGACAGCGTAAGAGCAAGAAGAATCATCGAAGGAACAGAAGAAGGAAGAAATATCCTCAATACACTGGAAAAACGTGGATACATGTAATAACACAAACACCCTCCCTGTGTAAATAGACTGGGGCTGTTCAATAACTACGATGAACAGCCCTTAAATTACCTGCTTTAATTCCTGATTAACAACGTCACTGATAAAATTTTATAGAAAATAAGGGGATTCGCCCGCCATAACGAATCGGCAGAATAACAAATACCGCTACAGTATACTTACTGCAGCGGTTATTTGTTTATATCTCTATTTACATACCTCTATTTCTATATGCAAAATCTACGCTAGAGTGTGTCTTAAAAATGCTTTCTGCAAGATATATGTCACAATTTGTGGG
>OLNW01000751.1_pt1 | contig 36194 bp, 28 predicted proteins | sample 1672121 | NCBI WGS metagenome assembly OLNW01 (sample SAMEA3136648, study PRJEB25190) | human gut metagenome
CGTGTAGATCGGCTTGTTCATGGAGAATACATCGTGGCAGATGTCACGGTTCATCATGTCGTTGTTAGCCTTGTAGAAGGTCTTCATGCTGTCGATTATCTCGAAATAGCCGTCGTATTTGTAGCCGAATATCTTGAAATCATGCAGCTTGTGCTGGAGGATATCAGTCTCAAAGCTGTAAAGGCTGCGGCACTCGCTCTCGCGAATGATGTTCTCCAGGAAGTCGCGCCTTGTAACGTAGATGTTCAGAGTGGGCTTTACTTCGCCGCTGATGGAAGGTCTGGAGAGCACATCGTATACCACGTCGTTATCGTCAACGCCGAGAACTGTGAATCTGGAGGTACGGTCTGCGTCGTAAACGCCCTTTCCGTAAACGCAGGTGATGTCTGCGCCCTTCTTCTCGTGGAACTCGATTATCGGCTTGAAATCAATGTTCGCAACAACATTGCTGTCGGACATGATAACATACTCCGCGCCGGATTCATGAATGAATTCCGCAGCGCCTGCGAGAGCCTCAAGACGGCCTCTGTAAACGCCGTTGTCGCTTCTGCCGTAGGGCGGGAGGATATGCAGACCGCCGGTCTTTCTTGCGAGATCCCACTCACTGCCCATTCCGAGGTGATCCATCAGGGAGTAGTACTTAGCCTGAGTGATTATGCCCACCTGAGTGATTCCCGAATTTACCATGCTGGAAAGCGGGAAATCAACAAGGCGGTATCTGGCGCCGAAGGGAACGCTCGCCATAGCTCTTGCCTTGGTCAGCTCGGGAAGGTTCTCTTCGTGCATATTAGCAAAAATAAGTCCTAAAACATTGCCCATACTTGCCATATCAAAAACATCCTTTCTTATATATCTTTGGAGATCATAGCCTTAGGAGGTGCAACAGCCTTGTCGGAAACATTCACGTTGTGACCGATTACTGCAACGCCCCACTGTGATTTGTCCTCGATAAGCTCAGGACGTTCTCCGATATGTGCGCCCTCGCCGATGACGCAGTTCTCGCCGACGATGGAATACTCGATGACCGCACCCTTCTTGATGATGGTGTTAGGCATGATGATACTGTCGCGGACAATAGCGCCCTCTTCAATAACAACGCCTGCGAACAGCACCGCGAAGTCTACCATGCCGTAGATCTCGCAGCCCTCTGCTACCATGGAGTTCTGGATCTGGCTGGAGGGGCCTGCGTAATGCGGAGGCATTACAGGGTTTCTGGAGTAGATCTTCCAGTTGTCGTCCAGCAGATCGAGCGGAACCTTCGGGTCGAGGACATCCATGTTAGCTTCCCACAGGGAGTCGATGGTTCCAACGTCCTTCCAGTAACCATCGAAGTGGTACGCTACCATCTTTTCCTTGTTCTCGAGCATTGCGGGGATTATGTTCTTACCGAAATCCTTGGTTGCGCCCTCGTCGTTTTCGTTGTCAATAAGGTACTTGCGGAGCTTGGACCATGTGAACACATAAATACCCATTGAAGCAAGGTTTGACTTAGGCTCCTTCGGCTTCTCTGCGAACTCGTAGATAGTGCCGTCGGGATTTGCGCTCATGATACCGAAGCGGGGGGCTTCCTCCCACGGAACTTCAAGCACTGCGATGGTGGCGTCAGCCTCGTGCTGCTTGTGGAAGTCCACCATCTTTGAGTAGTCCATCTTATAGATATGGTCGCCGGACAGGATAACTACATACTCGGGATCGTAGCGGTCGATGAAGCCGATATTCTGGTAGATAGCATTAGCTGTGCCGGAATACCATGCCTTGCCTGCTGCGGTCTCGTAAGGCGGCAGTACGTGTACGCCCCCGTGAGCGCGGTCAAGCCCCCAGGGCTGACCGTTGCCTATGTATTCGTTGAGCACCAGCGGCTGATACTGCGTCAGCACGCCTACGGTGTCAATACCGGAATTTACGCAGTTGGAGAGCGGGAAGTCGATTATTCTGTACTTGCCTCCGTAGGGAACTGCAGGCTTTGCCATCTCCTGCGTCAGCGCATACAGACGGCTTCCCTGACCACCGGCAAGCAGCATGGCAACGCACTCTTTTTTAATGTGATTCATATATTTCCTCCTGTCCCGACCTTTTGAGCCGTGATTTTGTTTGGGTTATCGCCTTTCTTGGCGGGGTTAGCTGTTTTCGCTGATTCTTCTGGAGCCTCGGCAGATTTCTCATTTACAGGAGCCTCCAGCGCTTTGTCTGCCGGGTCTGCTGACCTGACGGATTCGGCAGGCTTGGCGGAGCGAGTCAGGCTTTCCGGAATATCGGCTACCGGTCTCTCCTCGTTCAGCAGCGGGAGCACCACGGGGACTGCCGCTTCGTCTGGAGCTTTCTCCGGCTGTATGGCCTCCGGAATCGCTTCCTCTGCGGGAAGCTGGCTCGGCGGAGTGCGCTTGTTCTTTATCTTGAAGAACAGCACTGCCATCGGGGGCAGATCAAGCGTGATGCGGAACTGCTCGCCGTGCATCGGCTCTTCCTTCGCTGTGACTGTACCGTTGGAAACGCCTGTGCCGCCGTACTTACTGTCGTCAGAGTTGAATACCTCCTTGTAGTCCGCATAGTACGGAACGCCGATCTCATATATTTCATGCCTTACCGGCTGGAAGTTGCATACGCATATTATTTCGTCCTTATTGCGGGCGATACGTCTGAACGCGATCACGGAGTTTGCGTTGTCCTCGCTGGAGATCCAGTGGAAGCCCTCCCAGCTCGTGTCACACTCCCACAGCGGAGCGTTTTCCTTGTAGAACCGGTTGAGATCCTTGACGTATTCGTGAAGCTCGCGGTGCGGTTCGAATTCCAGGACCTCCCAGTCAAGCTGAGCCTGGAAGTTCCACTCCTTGTACTGGGCGAATTCCTGACCCATGAACATGAGCTTCTTTCCGGGGTGAGCGGTCATATATCCGAGGAACGTGCGCATTGAATTGAAGCGGAATTCCCTCGGACCGCCCATTTTATCCAGCATGGAGCATTTCCCGTAAACTACCTCGTCGTGAGATATCGGGAGTATGTAATTCTCTGAGAACGCATAGTAGAACGAGAACGTAACCAGATTGTGGTTATACGGTCTCGACAGCGGATCCATGGACATATATCTGAGCATGTCGTTCATCCAGCCCATGTTCCACTTGAAATTGAAGCCCAGACCGCCTATATCGGCAGGCTTTGTGACCATCGGCCATGCGGTGGATTCCTCGGCGATCATCATGATGTTCTGGTGTTCGCGGAACAGCGCCGAATTAAGCTTTTGCAGGAACGCCACGGCTTCGAGGTTCTCGTGGCCACCGTAGGCGTTGGGGCGCCACTCGCCGTTCTGGCGGTCGTAATCCAGGTAGAGCATGGAAGCTACGGCGTCCACGCGCAAACCGTCAACATGGTATTTCTCTATCCAGTAATTCGCGTTGGAAACCAGGAAGCTCTGTACCTCAGGCTTACCCCAGTCGAAGATGTGGGTGCCCCAGTTCTTGTGCTCGCGCTTTAAAGGGTCAGAGTATTCATAACAGCTCGTGCCGTCGAATTCATAAAGACCTGCGGCGTCCTTCGGGAAGTGCGCAGGTACCCAGTCGATTATTACGCCTATCCCGGCGGCATGGCACCTGTCCACGAACTCCATGAAGTCATGCGGAGTGCCGAAGCGGGAGGTCGGCGCAAAGTATCCTATCTGTTGGTAGCCCCAGCTTCCGTCGTAAGGATACTCGCCGATGGGCATAAGCTCAACGTGGGTGTAGCCCATATCCTTCACATACGGGATCAGCTTATCCGCAAGCTGACGGTAGCTGAGGTAATTCTCGCCGTCCTTGCGCCAGGAGCCTATGTTCACTTCATAGATATTCGCGGCGCTGTCGTAAATATTCTTTGCGTGGAGCTCGTCAAGATATTTCTTGTCCGTCCACTTGAAGCCCTCGATATCGTAGAACTTGGTTGCGGTGTTCGGGCGAAGCTCCATGTGATAACCATAGGGGTCTGCCTTGAGCTTGATCAGCCCGTCAGGGCTTTCAACGCTGTATTTGTAGTTATCGTACTGCTTAATGCCGGGAATAAAAAGCTCCCAGATTCCGCCGTCGCTGATCTTGTTCATCGGGTGGAGAGCCCTGTCCCAGTGATCAAAGTCGCCGACAACGCTTACTGTTTTCGCATTAGGAGCCCATACGCGGAAAATTGCGCCGCTCTTTCCGTCCTGTACCTCCCGGTGGGAGCCGAATAACTCATAAGCGTGCGAGTTCTCGCCCTGGTGAAAAAGGTACAGCGGAACGGTGTATTTTTCCGGAATGATTATAGCCATATATAAAGACCTCCTGTCGTTATACTCGTGGAGTCCGTCCGGAATCTGTGCGCGGCGCGTTGCAAAACTGCATAAAAAAAACGTCGCCCACTATAAATTCCTTGTCATTATTGTACCACAACCGCCTGCTTTTTTCAATAGTTTTGTTGACTTTTCATGTTTTTAGCTATTTTCCCCCTAATAGATTTAGCACTATTGCACAATGCTTTTCAACTTTTGGTAAACAATTCATTAGCAGTGGGTAACGAATGTGAAAAAATACTCAGGTGAGGTCAGCATTTTTGCGGATGAGATGTCCGGCTCTATCATGGAGATAGAGTTTGAAGATAAAAATATGCAGAAATGAAGCAAAAAAAGTGCAGGTAATTCGCAAATCCGCTCGTTGCGTGGATAGAGAAAATATTGTAAAATTGAATCAGAAAGTTAAGACAACATCGCACAAAGATCATTTTCTTATCATGGATTCGTCCTCGGTAATCAGTATTCTCATATTAGGGAACCTCTAAAAACCGGTTTGAAGAGGGAAAATGGGTAGAGTGCGCCGAATGCGATGAAAGCCGACGAAGTAAGGCTGTATGCCTTACGAGGAGGTTTGAAGAAGCAGTCGGTGTGCTATACACATTTTCACTCAAACAAGGTTTTTAGAGGTGACCTTTAATAATATAATAAAAAATGCTCATGTTTTTTATTATATCACAAATTCCGCGCCCTTGCAACATGTTGCGGCGAAAAAAGCGCGGTTTCCGGAAAATTTATATATGTATATCCAGATAATTGCAGACTGCGGGAAAATGATATGAATATCTTAAGGTCGCCCCTAAAAAGATCTGCATTTGTGCAAAAATATCATTGACATATCGGGTATTTTATTATAAACTGTTATTTGGTATGTGCGCTGCCGAAAAAGCGCGTATTTTCTCAGAAAAAAGGAAGGTAGGCAAGCAGAAATCATGGAAAATATTATCAGCCTGCGCAACATCGTCGTGGAATTCGACGGCGAAAAGATCCTGAAAAACATAGATCTTGATATCAGGGACAAGGAGTTCGTGACGCTGCTGGGTCCGTCTGGCTGCGGCAAGACCACAACGCTGCGTATCATCGGCGGGTTCCTCACCCCCACGTCGGGAGACGTGCTGCTTGACGGCAGGCGCATAAACGACCTGCCGCCCCACAAGCGCGACGTAAACACGGTGTTCCAGAAGTACGCGCTGTTCCCGCACCTTAACGTATACGAGAACATCGCCTTCGGACTGCGCATAAAGAAGGTCAGCGAAAAAGAGATAGTCCGCCGCGTCGGAGAAATGCTGGAGCTTGTGAACCTCACCGGGTTCGAAAAGCGCTCGATACAGCGCCTTTCCGGCGGCCAGCAGCAGCGCGTCGCGATAGCAAGGGCGCTTGTAAACCACCCGAAAATCCTGCTGCTGGACGAGCCTCTCGGCGCGCTCGACCTCAAGCTCCGCAAGGAGATGCAGACCGAACTGCGCAAGATACAGCAGGCTCTGGAGCTTACCTTCGTCTACGTCACCCACGACCAGGAGGAAGCCCTCACCATGAGCGACACCGTAGTCGTAATGAACAACGGACACATTCAGCAGATAGGCTCGCCTACCGATATTTATAACGAGCCGGTCAACGCGTTCGTCGCGGACTTCATCGGTGAGAGCAACATCGTCAACGGCTGCATGCCGCGTGACTGCCTCGTTGAGTTCGCGGGGAAAAGGTTCGAGTGCGTCGACAAGGGCTTCGGCAGGAACGAAATGGTGGACGTTGTTATCCGCCCGGAGGACGTCAAAGTTATCCCCGCGGAGCAGGCGCAGCTCACCGGCATCGTGGAATCGGTGGTATTCAAGGGCGTGCACTACGAAATGACCGTCGACTGCGTGGACCACAAGTGGCTGATACACTCCACCAAGGCGGAGCCAGTCGGCAGCGTTATCGGCATGACCGTCGACCCGTTCGATATACACATCATGAAGAAATCGAAGCAGCCCGGCTCCTATCCCGCGCTGATGGGGGTGAACGACAATGAAGAAGCTTAAGGTTTTCGCAGCGCCGTACCTCGTCTGGATGGCTGTGTTCATCGTCGTGCCGCTGCTGATGGTGGCGTACTTCGCGTTCACCGACGAGGAAGGCCATTTCACGCTGGACTACATCGCGAACGTCGGGCAGTACACGAATATCTTCGTGCGCTCGATATGGCTGGCGATAATCGCTACGGTCGTCTGCCTGGTGCTCGCCTACCCGGTTTCGTTCATTCTCTCCCGCATGAAGAAGCACCACCAGGGCACAATGCTGATGATAGTAATGCTCCCGATGTGGATGAACTTCCTGCTGCGCACCTACGCCTGGATGACCCTCCTCGGCAACAACGGCATAATCAACAACCTCCTCGGAATGATAGGCATAGGTCCGCTGAAGCTCATAAACACGGAGGGCGCGGTCGTGCTCGGAATGGTCTACAACTACCTCCCGTTCATGATACTCCCGCTGTATTCCGTAATGGTCAAGATAGACAAGAGCCTCATCGAGGCCGCGTCTGACCTCGGGTGCAATCCGGTGTCCACGCTGTTCAGGGTGGTGGTTCCACTTTCCGTTCCCGGCATCATGTCTGGAGTTACGATGGTGTTCGTCCCCGCTATCAGCACGTTCATAATCTCGAGAATGCTCGGCGGCGGCTCCAACCTGCTCATCGGCGACCTCATCGAAATGCAGTTCCTCGGAAACGCATATAATCCGCACCTCGGCGCGGGTATCTCACTGGTGCTGATGGTGATTATCCTGCTTATCATGACGATTATGAACCAGTTCAATCCGGACGATCAGGTGCTTATTTAAATTCGGAATGCGGAATTCGGAATTCGGAATTATGGTTGCGGCTTCGCCGCTTATCTGAATGAAATCTAATTTAATCGTTGACAAATCCAAGGCTTTCGCGCTCAGAATAATACGAATGTATCAGTTCCTGACTGCTGAAAAGCATGAAACTATCCTTTCAAAACAAGTGCTGCGAAGCGGTACGAGTATAGGTGCAAACGTCCGGGAAGCCATACGCGGTCAGTCAAGTGCGGACTTTTATTCCCGGCTTAATATTTCACTGAAAGAAGCAAGCGAAACTGAATACTGGCTTGAACTGCTTTATGAGAGCGGTTATATAAGCAAAGAAGCCTTCAACAGCATCTATTCCGACTGTCAGGAGCTGATAAGCATTCTGGTGGCAATAACAAAGCACAATTCCCAATAGCTCGGCTGCTGCCCGCTTGTATAAAATTAAAATCCGTCCGCGAAGCGGACACCGAAATTCCGAATTCCGAATTAAGAATTCCGAATTAAAAAATGGGGTGTATAAATTGAAAACTCTTTCCAAGGTGTACATGGGACTTGTTCTTATGTTCCTGTACGTGCCGATCTTCGTGCTTATCGTGTTCTCGTTCAACGAGACCAAGAGCCGTTCCGTGTTCAGCGGATTCACGCTCGACTGGTACGCGAAGCTGTTCCGCAACGAGGTCATCATCTCCTCGCTGATGAACACCATAATAATCGCCGTAATAGCCAGCATTGCGGCTACGCTGCTCGGAACCCTCGCCGCTATCGGGATCAACTCCATGCGCAAGGTCCCCAAGGCGATAGTTATGAACATCACAAACATGCCTATCGTCAACCCGGAGATAGTCACCGGCGTTTCGCTCATGCTGCTGTTCGTGTTCTTCGCCGCAAGAATGAACCTCGAATTCGGCTTTGTGACGCTGGTTATCGCTCATATCACGTTCGATGTTCCCTACGTTATCCTGAACGTCATGCCGAAATTCCGCCAGATGGATCCTAACCTCTTCGAAGCCGCTCAGGATCTCGGATGCAGCCCGTTCACCGCGCTCCGCAAGGTGATACTCCCGGAGATCATGCCCGGCGTGGTCAGCGGATTCCTGATGTCGTTCACGTTCTCACTCGACGACTTCGTTATCAGCTACTTCACAAGCGGCTCCACCTCGCAGACCCTGCCTATCACGATCTACTCTATGACCCGCCGTAAAATTTCCCCGGAAATCAACGCTCTGTCAACTCTGATATTCGTGGTGGTAGTTATCGTGCTGGTGGTAAAGCACATCATCGAAACAAAGCAGGAACAGAGAAATCGTGCAAACGGAGGCGACGAGGAATGAAAAACCACATCTTCAGACCGCTCTGCGCGGTTATCTGCGCCGCTCTGCTGACCGGCTGCTCCGGTGCGGCGGGAACAGGCTCCGGAACCGTCGAGAACGCCGAAACCTCCGAGACCGAAGAATCCGAGGCGCAGACCCTGACCGTCAGCGACATGGATTACTACACCCGGTTCAAGGGGCAGAACCTCTCGATAAACGTCTACAACTGGGGCGAGTACATCTCCACCGGCGCAGACGCGGGAACGCTCAACGTCAACGCGGAATTCACAAAGCTCACCGGGATCAAGGTGAACTACACGAACTACGCCACCAACGAGGAACTATACGCAAAGCTGAAGGGCGGCGGAACCTACTACGACGTTATAATCCCGTCGGACTACATGATATCCAAGATGATAAAGGAGGACATGCTGGAGCCGCTGAACTTCGACAATATCCCGAATTTCAGCTACATTATGCCTACCTTCGTCGACCCCGCCTACGACCCGGACAACGCGTATTCCGTGCCCTACACATGGGGGACCGTGGGGCTGATATACAACACCGCGATGATAGACATTCCGAAGGAGGATATCGACTGGGATATTCTCTGGAACGAGGACTACGCCGACCAGATACTGATGTTCGATAATCCCCGGGACGCGTTCGCGATATCCGAGATAATGATGGGGTACTCCATCAACACCGAGGATCCGGTGGAGCTTACCGCCGCCGCAAACAAGCTCAAGGAGCAGAAAGCGGTGGTCCAGGCGTACGTAATGGACGAGATATTCGATAAAATGGCGGCTAACGACGCGTGGATAGCTCCCTACTACGCGGGCGACGCGCTGACGATACTTGAGGACAACGAGGATCTGGATTTCGTAGTCCCGAAGAGCGGAACGAATCTGTTCGTTGACGCGATGTGCATTCCGAAGGGCTCCCGCCAGAAGGAAGCGGCGGAAATGTACATCAACTTCATGTGCGAGCCGGATATCGCCTACTCCAACATCGACTACATCTGCTATTCCACGCCGCACAGCGGGGCGTACGAAATGCTCGACGAGGAGACCCGCAGTAATCCGGTATCCTACCCCGGGAACGACTACCTCGACGAGAACACCACGATATTTGTAAACCTCTCCGATGAGGCGAACCTCCAGATGCAGACCCTCTGGACGGAGATGAAATCCGCGGAAAACGAAACTCCGAACCGCTGGATAGTTCCTGTGTTCCTGCTGCTCTGCCTGGGGCTTATGATATTCGTGCTCATTCGGCGGCATATCAGGAATAAGAAGGATATCTACTGAAAACTAGAATTTAGCGGCGTAGTGTGCTTCCGAAACAGTCCACCGGACTGTTTCGGAGGATAGTCACGACTAGATTTTATATGTTGCTTGTGGGGGAAAACTCTTGTTTTCCCCCACACCCCTTTAGCGCTTTTTTACGTTTAACTGCGCGCCGGCGCGCAGAGTAGCCGCACTCCGTGCGGAGTATTCGCGCTGGCGCGCGAAGTGTGAGGGCTTTGCCCTCACGCTCCCACTTCCTTTTGTAAGCAAAAGGAAGCGAAAACCAATTGCTGACGCAGTAGTTTCCATGTAGCGCTAAATTATAGTTTCCACCAAAGAAATCGCAACGCAGACTTTTTATTCACAGCTTAACGCTTCCCGCGCTTGTCATATTTGTCCCGGACAACGCATATATTCCACCAGAAAAACCAGCGGCGGCAGGCTGGAAAATCTCACGTCACACAACTGCAGGAGGGACATTTTATGCGCATGATAACACTTACGAAAAAAAAGGTAAAACGCCTGACAGCCATAGGGCTTCTCGCAGCGGCGACAGCGGCGGCAGGAGTCGGAGCGATACTAACCTCGGTTGGCACGCAGGCAACCGAGCGTCAGCTCCCGGTATACTGCGTGGAGCGCGGCGATAATAAAATCTCGCTGACCTTCGACGTGGCTTGGGAAAACTCCAACACGCAGGAGCTGATAGATATTCTCGACGAATACGACGCCCGGGCTACTTTCTTCGTGACCGGCGACTGGTGCGACCGCTATCCCGACGACGTTAAAATGTTCGCTGACGCCGGCCACGAGATCCAGAACCACTCGGACGTCCACCCGCACGTTAAGGGTATGAACGTAAACGACCTCATCACCGACACCAAGTCAGCCTCCCAGAAAATAAAGGACATCACCGGCACTGAACCGACCCTCTACCGCGCCCCCTACGGCGAGTACGACGACACCGTGATAACCACGATCGAGGGCATGGGGCTTACAGTTATCCAGTGGGACGTTGAAGCGCTCGATATAGATGGAAAACCGCTCCCGGAGCCAGTTCAGGCAATGGGGGCGGTTTTCTTTACAAATACAGCGGGCGCCCGTACCTTTTATATTCATGCGATCCCACGGTCAGAGGACTCACGCGGACATAAAATCAAACACGAGATATACTGCCAGCGCGGCAATAATGACCAGACCCGCAATAATGATTATTTTCTTCGGAGTGGATATACCGATATTTGAGCTTTCATAGCTGTTGCGCTTATTATGCTCGGGGGTTCTCGAGCTGGCTGGGGCAGAAGCCGGGGCGTGCGGGAACACGCTGCTGTCCGTCCGGGGCGCCGCTCCCATAAAAACAGTGTCCTCCTCGGACGAACCATTGTCGCTTTCCACAGGCAAAGCTCCCATGAAAACCGTATCCTCTTCATTTGGCAACTGCTGCGGCGCATATTGTCCGGGGCCGCTGACACCCGCGCCAAAATAGACCGTATCGCTTTCCGAATCCGGAATCGACGGGTTCTGACCGGAGTTCTGCGGAGCTCCGCACACTGGGCAGAATTTTGCCCCCTCGTTTATATTAGACCCACATTTACTGCAAAACATAAAAACCTCTTTTCTGCTGATTCAGACCAGCTGAACAGCCAACGCCGTGATATTATCCTTTTCCCCGCTCTTTTTCCGTTCGTCTATCGCGGAAAGAATACAGCCCTTAAGGTCGCGGTTCCCGGCTCCGCACATGACCAGACTCATTCTGTCAATATCCGTTCTACTGTGAAAGCCATCGGTCGAAAGCAGGAATATATCCCCCTGACTGACGCTGCCCGTATAATGGTCTGCGGTGATGTGGTCCGCGCAGCCGACGCATTTTGTAAGTATATTCCGCTGCTTTGAAGCGGCCGCCTCGTTCTCGGTCATCATGCCCTTCTGGACCATATCCATCACATAGGAATGGTCCCGGGTGAGCAATACCGGCGAACCGCAGCCCCGATAATAGACGCGGCTGTCCCCAAGCTGGGCAATGTAGTACTCCCCGCCGACTATCAGCAAGGCGGAGAGAGTCGTTCCCATCGCCGCATTGCGCTGTACTCCCAGTCCGAAAAGCTCGTTATTGCACCAGGATATCAGCTCGTCCCATTCAGCGAAGAGCCAGCCCTGTATATCCTCGCCGGAGCTTTTGGGGCTGAAGCTCCTGAACCACCTCATGAACGCGCCCGATACGACGCCGCTGGCGTAATCGCCGGCGGACATTCCTCCCATGCCGTCACACACGACTCCCAGAAACGCCTTACCCCTGGCAGTGCCTTTCACCTGCGCAAACGCAGAATCCTGGTTGACAGCGTGAGTCGTTCCGATATCGCTTTTCAGATAGTATTTATAATTCATGCGTCACTTCACCCTGAATATAAATTCTTCCTTCCAGATACCTATCTTAATTCCGTCCTTAAGCTCCGTCCGGGTGTTCTTGGCTATCATCTTCCCATTGATGAATGTTCCGTTGGTGGATTTGGGGTCAACTATGTAGTACTTCCCGTTTACATTCTCGATATAGGCGTGATTTTTGCTCACTCCCGCGTCGCCGTCTATCACCAGGCTGTTGACTATCTGCGACTGCCTGCTCTTTCCTATCCAGAAGGGAGAACCGCTGACCGGGATACTGCGTCCGTTTTTGTCCACAAGGCAGGGCACAGCCGGCATCGCTGCTTTCTTTTCCTGCTGCTTTCCATCAATTATAAGCTGGTCTGCGCCGGGTATCGCTATTCCGGAAAATCCCGGAGCCGTCTGGACCTGCTTCGGCTGCTTCACCGGCTTGGCTGCCAGAGCAGGACTGGCGGCGTTCTGCGCGGGCGCAGCTTCCTTTGAGCGATTCAGCAGCGAACCGAACAGACCGTTCTTATTCTTTGCCGCTGAAGGCTGTGCAGGTGTACTTTCCGGAGCGGGACCAGCCGCCTGGGCCGCAGACTTCGCCACAGCGGCAGGGCGTACCGGCTGCGCTGCCGGAGCAGGCTGACGCGGCTGCGGCGCCGGCGTCTTGTCGTTCATCATGTCGTCGATGAGCTTTCTAAGTCCTGAAGCGGACACGTCCGAATGAGTGTTCACAAAATTAAGGAGCTGCGTCAGATATGAGCTGTCCACAGAGGTGTCGAACACGCCGAGAGTGATGCAGGTCTTTATGAACTGCCCGAGATAGACGCCGCAGACGTCATTTGTCGGGACGTATATCATTTCCACAGACAGGTCGCTGCTGTCTACGAAAATATATCTAGGGTCGAGGACGAAGTTCCTTTCGCTTAGCATGAACAGCTGTGAATTTTCCATCACGGCGGCAATGTTCCTGAATATCGAGAGCACGGTGTTTTTAGTCATGTTCTGCCTTAGCATGGAAGCTAAAGCGGGTCTGACGTTAAGGCTGTATATCAGTCTGGTGTTCCCGTTGTCATAGCTTACGCTGAAGCTCACTATACCGCCGATGGAGTTGTTGGACAGCATTCCGTTGTCGAAACGGCGTATGACCTCTCCCGGAGCCATGTCATATACCAGCCTTATGAGCGCTCCCTCGGTCATGACATGCATCTTATTGTTATACATCAGGCTTCCTCCTTATAAACATATTCTTTCAGTCTTATAGGGTGCCATATATCATTCTCACGCACGAACGCAGTGCCCGAACTGTTGAACGATATCACCTCGTCGAATACCGGGTCTATCACCGTATTTCCGTCAATGGAGATATATCCCCACCTGCCGTCTTTTTCGAAGCTGACAAAGCCGCAGCCATATGTCCCAAGCCTGTCACATTCAGGAGAAAGCACCGTATTTCCGCTGGCGTCGATAACTTTCCACTTCCCTGCGGCGCTTACCGCAGCATATCCGTACAAAGGCGTCACTTCGTCGTATTTCTCCGTGCCTATCGGCGTTACGGACGCGCCCTCGTCGGAGGTTCGTATCATTACCGGAGTCCAGCTCTCGCCCTCGTTCATCTTAACAAATGCCGTCAGCGCATATTCGGTCGCGCCATTGACGCTGATACAACATTCGGACAGCGCATTCTGGTTCTCGTCAAGATAGAGGTCAGCATATGCGCCCTCGGCAGTTATAAATCCGCTTTTCCCGCGGGAAAAGAATTTCCATGAGCCGTCAGTTTTGACTGCGCCGACATTGTTTTTCATGGGCGCAGCATACTGATATCCGGACATTATGAGGTCGATGCTGTTCCCGGAGCGGTCGTAGTTTATATAGCCCCAGTTGCCCTCGGAAAGGCGGATATTTGCAATGCCGTTGGAAAAAGCGCCGAGATATTCATAATTCAGAAGCTGCATTTTATTTTCATCGAACGGCACGCGCTTTCTCGAGCCGGAGAAATTCACATATACCAGCTGGTCCTCATGCACGCAGGCTAGCAGCTGCTCAGCGGGGCTGTAGGAATATATTTCACCATATCTGCTCGTTCCGGCAGCGACGCCAGTTGGTCCTGCCACGCAGTATACCCCCTTGTTATTCTGCGCTATGGCGTAGTCGCCGCTCCACGGCAGCACGCTGGCATACTGACCGGACATATATTTGAGATCCCCCCTGGTCTGGGAATACAGCCCGGTAAGATATTTATTTATGTTCGGGTATTTTTCTGCAGTGAATATCTCGATGTACTTATGCAGCTGGGTGTAAAAGCTCTTGTCCTCATGGGAATACATATATTCCATCACACGCTCAAACGGCCAGGATTCGTCGTTCAGCAGCCGGAGTCCGTCAGAGCCGCCTTTCTCTGCCGCAGACTGCCGCTCGATACGCTGCCTGCACACGGCGAAATCCTCGTCGAAAAATTCATGCTGGGTGCAATAATCGGAATATACCCTGAACATCTCATAGTCGTCAGGGTGCGCGGCAATGAGCTGCTTATATGTATCCGCCGCCTCCTGATACATCTTTTTCTTGTCGTATATATCATACTGACTGATAAGCTGACGTTCCCTTTCCGCTGCGTCATCAGAAGAACTGAACGACATGGCGACTGCCGCCGCTGACACCAGCGAAAGTCCCGCCATAGCAAGTGCCATAATTTTGCCTAATTTCATATGTTAACCTCCGAAAAAGCCCGAAATGATATACATGATATTGCTGCACAGGAATCCCAGGAAGAAGAATGGTCCCATAGCGATTTTCGTTTTCATCTTGGCTTTTTTTCTGATAATAAGAACTATCCCGGCTGCGGCAGAGAAAACAAACGTCCACAGAAGTCCTCCAAGGGTGTCGTCCAGTCCGAGCAGAAGTCCCAGAATGAACACTAGCTTCACGTCGCCCATTCCCAGCCCGTTATGAGAAAGAAGGTTCGTGATGAGAAACATCACACCGCAAACCACGCTGCCTATAAGGCACAGTATTATGTTGACCCGGAATCCCGGGAAGTCAGTCAGCGCCTCGCCGCCCAGAAGTACTAGCGTGAGTATAAGGAAAGCGAGCAGGTACCTGTTGGGAATAAGATGGAACTTCCAGTCTATCACCGCCACATAATACAGCCCCAGCATCGCCGCGACGGCACGCAGCGCCTCGAACATACTGCGCTCCTCCGGGTCCGTGAACAGCGGAAAGCATACCGCCACCCCAACGAACACCAACGCGGTCACTGCCGCAAATATGAGCTTTTTCCGGCGTGGATATTCCGCCTTGTCGTCCTTGCTCCTGAAATACCTTAACGTGAACCAGTACCCGCCTGCGCCGATGACAGCGGCAATGAGCAATGAAAAAATCAGTGTCAAGCTATTCTCCCCCTGCTGTCAGTCATTGGCGTTGGATTTGACCCAAGCGGCAGTATAAGCGCATTTTATGACCCTGTGTTCACCAACGTTGGCAAACCTGTACGCCGGATAGGCGTCATAGCTCACTGCGACAAATATGCTGTTATTCTTGTTTGTCGGGAATATTCTGGACGATGAAAAACTTATAGATTCCGGCTTGATATTGAAAATCTTACAGAAATCTGCCCTGTCCATAGGAAGATAGCAGTCAAGCAGGAGGTCATAAAGCTTGCTCATTCCGTAGTTAGACGCAGTTTTGATGAGGTCCTCACCCAGCTGCTTTGCCGCTTCCTTTCCCTCTTTTTTAACATCTATCTTCTGTATTCCGGTCACAACTCCGTCGATGAACGTAGAAAACGACGACGATATATCCTTGGCGGTGCCGCTGTTGACCTCGCCGGAAGAAAAAATCTTGGATATCAGCCCAGACATATCATTGAAATTCTTGGTGGTGGTCGTGATCAGGCCATTGGTGTTCTGAAGCTCATCGTCCGAATGCTGCAAGACCAGACCCGCGCGGTCGATGATGTACACATACGACGCGACCTGCTGTGAAATGTTGTCAACAGCGTGCTGCATTATCTGTTCGGCAATGACCGCCTTGACCTGCATATACGCGAGCATTATCACGATAACGAAAGCCGTCAGGGATATCAGCGCCTCTAACGTATATGAGCCTTGCTGGTTTTTTAGTTTTTTTATCATTTTAATACCCCGCGTAAGACCGGCATGAGAATTTGTAGCGGTCAGGCTTTCCGGAAAAGTCAAGCTTTCCATCTTTGAACGCCGCGCCATAGAACACGGTCCTGACGCTGCATGACGCGTCCGTGACGATAAGAGTTGCCGCAGAGTTCAGCGTATAACTGTCACCCGCGCCCGCCTTGCGGCAGTTGACCTCCATGACCTTTGAGGCGCGCGCGAGCATTTCCGGCTCCGCACCGGTGCAGAAGCCTATAAGCATGAACACATACAGATATTCCTTGTAATTCATCATGAGCAGATTGGAAAGCGCCGAGGATTTGGTAAAGCCCTTCTGTTCCTTTTTAAGGGATACCTTGGATTTCGAACCGGACAGCGCGCTGCTTATATCCTCGTGGAGCGCGTTTTTTATCTCCTCCGCGCCGCTGATGGTACCGTCCTTCGCCTTCTTCGCGAGGTCATTTATCGCTGTCTTGGCGCGGGTCTTTATACCGTCCTCGGCGTCCTTGATTTTCTTGACGGTATTCTCTATGAGAGTGTTGAGCTTCTTGAACACCTTTTCATCAAGAAGATTCTGAAGTTTCTGCGTCGCCTCGGACCAGTCAGCGGAAGAGGACGGGGAATTTGTCGCAGCCTGCCTGATCTCCCCGAGATATGCAAAGGCGCTGTCTGCTATCTCATCGGTATTGAGAGCGTCCAGTATCTCCTTTTCGGCGCGCTTGATGAGGTCGTTGCCTGCATCGTTCAGCCCGAGCGAATCATAGAGGTCAGCCTTGACGTTCTTCAGCGTTTCTTTCAGGTTCGATTTGACCTCGTCGGTCTTTTCGCGCGCCGTCAGAATAAGCTGCTGTATTTTATCCATAAGCGGCTGCTTTATCTCCGATTCTATCTTCGATTTTATCTCCGCTTCCTGCTTATCTACAAACGCCTTAAACTCCGCTGAATTTTCATCTATCCCGCTGGTTGCGCCGCTAGCCAGATCGTCGATGAGCTTTACGGCGCCATCGCTGGCAGCGTCCACCGCAGCGTCCGCGAGCGTGGTGAGTACTTTTTCTCCTGCCTTTTTGGCAAGCCCCGTCGGCTTGAATACCCATGTTTCATTGTTTTTAAATATCGGTATGGAATATCCGTTCAGCAGCTCTTCAACATCGTAGCCGGCTTCGGCTATTGAAAGCCCGATATGTATTACTGTCTGAATGAGCGGTATGGAAAACGGGAATATCCCTCCGGCGGCAGTCGCAGCAGAAAGCGTGAACGTGCGTATCTCCGAATCAGTGAACGAGTATATCAGGTCGAGCGCAAAGCGTATACCGAAAATGATAGCGCTTGCAGCGGCAACATTCTTGAGGTTGCTGTCCTGACCGTAAAGTATGTATTCTATCTCGCATTTGTACAGACTTGTATATTCCGGATAAAGCTCGCCTGTCATGGTCGTTTCCATCGTTTTCTTGTCTGTATTTTTCTTTCCGTCCTTGAGGTCGGTCGTGTGGCAGCTGAACTGATTGGTCATATATTCTGTCATCAGCAGATTGTCGCGCGCCGCCTCGGCAAGGCTTGCAAGCTGTTTTCCGACAGCGGCGAGGGAATCTATCGCGCCCTGCGACACGTCATCATCGCTTCCAGTACCGTTGAGGGTCGTTCCTTTGGCAGAACTATTGCCGGAACCTCCCGACGCGCTCTGCGATTCGGAGTAGAACTCATCGAAGGTCTTGATATCCTTGGCTATCTCATAGAAATCCGGAAGTGATTTTTCCTGTTCAGACGAACCGCTTCCTCCGGAAGAGCTCCCTGAAGATGTACCGGAGGAGTTGTCAGTTCCGGGAGTAGTATTCATATCGGAAACGGTATTTCCATCAGCGTCGGTTTTCGTCTTTCCCAGTTCCTTGACCTCTTTTTTAGCCTTATCGTCCTTGGGGGTATCTTCAACGGGCGACGCCATTTCCTTTATCTTCACAAAGAGGTTGTTTTTCTGAAGGTCCGCGATTCCGTCCTTCCATGAGGTCAGTTTAGTGTACGGTCTGGACGGTGCGCTTACCAGCAGGTTTCCGAAACCAAATACGCCGCTAAGCCTGTATCCTCCCTGATTCCTTATAAAACTCTGAAGCAGATTGAACAATTCACTGGAGGTCAGCCGATACTTTGATATATCCGCCATATCGCCCTGCGCCGCAGCTGGCGAGCTTATCGTCATCGCATGCTTCACGACGTACTCGCTCATGACTGTAATGCCGCGGATATAATTCAGCCATGTCTTATACTCGTCCCTGCGGCTTGCGAGCGTAGATTTGATTTTTTCCTTGTCCGCCTCGCTTAGCTTCACGAGCGTGCTCGTTTCAGAATCGCACTGGCTGGACATGCTGGTCTTGACGCTGTCCGTGCCAACATTGTCAACGGCATTTTTGTAGCTTACAGCGGCGTCCTGCGCCTTGTTTATCTTGTTGTAAAGCTCGTCGAGCGTGCCGTCGGTCACGATCTTGTCAAGCAGCAGATACTGCTGATAAAGCTCGTAATATATTTCAAGTATCTGGTCAGTAGAATGTGTGAGCCTTCTGTCAAGGTCATTGCAAATCGGCTTCAGGCATTTTTCTATGGAATCCTGATAGTCAATGAATTTGCTTGCATCTCGTATATCGGAGTCTGAAAGTGCCGCGCTAAGGCTTATCAGCGCGTCGTAATCCTTGCTTTTTTCGCTGATCTCTTCCGTCAGTTCTTCAGCCTTCTCATAGCATTTTTTGAATGTTGCATAGTCCTCCGCAAACCCGCTGGCGATGCCGGAATCACTGAACTGACTGTTATACAGCGGCAGGAAAAGATTGATGAGATCAAGCTTTCGTTTGCTCTCGTCCATTTTTTCGTTTTTATACGCGCTCGTAGTTATGCTGTCGAACCATTTACGGCCGTTTCTTGTCAATTCGTCGGCGCTGGCTTTGCTGGCCACTTTTGCTGCGTTTGACAGCGCCGAGCCAGGTCCTGCCAGTTCCATAAGCCTCTGCTCAAGAGCCTCCGGCGTACTTGGTACGCTCCCTGCGGAAACAGCGGTGTCGCTCCTCATTTTACCGGGAGCGCTGAAAAACGGATAGTATATTGCGAGCAGCTCCAGCGTTTCAGCCGCAGTGTCGAGCTTTGCCCTGATAACGCCTGTGAGCATGTTGGAATCTATAGTCTTTTGAAGGGAAGCGTCAGTCGCCTTTTCCTCTTCGGTTATTTTGTATCTGGAATGTATCGCGTATTCATTTACTCTGTCCTGCTCGGTTTTTTTGGCGTCGGTGTTGGAATACATCAGTTCAAATGCAGGGTGCTGGCTGTGCGGCTCGCCTGTATATTCGCACAGACACTCCAGCCTGTCGGCATTATAGAAATATATTCTGAACATGGTATACAGTTCCTGCGCGGTCGCGCCGACAGATGACATCTTCTTTTCAAATTCTATTTTTTTCTGCGTCGCCTCGGTCTGATTTCCCGTATCCGAAAGCACGCCGAGCTTCTCCAACATTCCGGACGCAAGGCTAACGGGTCCGCGATACTTTGAATACTCGATTATCTGCCGTTTCATTACCGCTGGATTGGATAAGGCTGACGCCTCCACCGGTGTAGCAGTTATGGCATTGCCGTCCTTGTCCTCCGAGCGGAGCTTGAGCAGGCTCTGATTTCCGCCCAGTTTCTCGGCGTCTATACTGGTTTGGGTGAGGTCGGCTATCAGATTCTGAACGACCTTTTTGTCATCTTCAGAAAGTTTTGCGCCGCTCGTTTCCAGAGTGGTGATATAGTATTCCTGTATATTTTTCGTCAGTTCTTCTTCCGTCGACGAATTCGCCAACAGACCATAGATATCTTTCAACGTCTTGTCGTAAGCCGTCAGCGCAGAATTCGCCGCAAGATCTGACGCGTCCTGCATAACGTCCTCTGCCATCATTATCTTGCATATATCCACTATACCGAACGAAAACACGAACATTGGGAACATGATTATCAGCAGGAAAATCGATACTGACGCTTCCCTCTTCTTTAAGAACTTTAGCATAGCGCACCTCTCCAGACCATTTATTTTCCGGAATTGCCAGTGACCTTCTGGATCGCATCCGTGATCTTATCCAAATCCAAGCCAAGCTTGCCGGCAACGAAATTCACCACATCGAACGCCATATCGGTTATGCGGACCAGCTCGACGGTGTCGCAGACATAGGTCGTACATTCGCCGGTGATGGTCATTCGCTTGCCGCCTACGCCTATCATTCTGAAGAAGTCTGCGAAGACGTAATACTGCCCCAGATAAACCGACACGCGCGATGTGGTGGCTGAGATGTAGCAGGAGCGGCCGTTCTGCTCCGCTGCGTCCTTCACGCCGCTGTAGGTGGACGACGACGGCTTCGGCGCGGCTCCGGCAGCGGGTTTCAGGAAGCCGTGGCCGTCAAGGGACTTCACTATCTGCACTTCGCATTCAGAAACCACTTGGTCGCCGTTCGAATCGGTCGGAGCCCTGTACTGATTGCCGATGATATTGAAAAGGTAGCGGTAAGGATCGATCTGCTTCATTGCATTATCGACCATCTCGCGTGTAACCTCTCCATCAGAATCCCCTTCGTAGAAGGGCTTTTCTATGTACTGGTAGCCGGGGTAGCGTATCACCTTGGCGATATATGTTGAAAGCTCGTTTGCGTGGTGCTGGAGCATGGATTTCTGCGCGAACGTCATTCCGACCATTATCAGAAAGACCACTGCTATCATGACGATAGGGTAAACGATGACCGCTTCCATGACGTACGCCGCGCCGTTTTCCGAGCGAAAATCTATTTTTGATCTCATTATATATCCTCACATTTGTGATGAACTAAGAAATATGATCCAATGCCGGCACTTGCCGTGCCGGCATTGAATCACGCCGTTGTCATGAAACAGGTGCATAGGAAGCAGAATTAGCCTGGTTGATCTCACTGTTTGCACCCTCTGCAAGAGTGTTGAACCATTTGCCTATCTGCTCTCTGAATACTATACCAAGAGCAACAACGATAATGATGATGATAATTGCGATAATGATACCATCAGCGCCACCGTCCTCACTGGTAAGGCGATCCTTGAGCTGCTGCTTGGCAAACTGTGCCTTGCACCACATTCTGAATGTTAAATCCTTCATTTTTAATTACCTCCTTCCATTAAATATGTATATAACAAACGCTCGCGCGTCCATTATCGGGTCATTGGCTGGTTTCTATCGACGTGAAATCCGTGTTCAGCACCTTGAACGATGACATCGCCTGCTGGCAGATATCCAGCACTTCAGCGCGGAACACCAGCATAGCTGCTGCCACCACGACAGCAACAACGGCGGATACGATATAGCACGTCATCTGTTCCTCGCGGCAGAGGAGCACCCCGCACAGTACCATCAGCACCAGGCACCCGGCTCCGGTAAGGCAGCCCGCGCCGAACGGGTCGAAGCCGTACTCCAGCCCGCCGGTCGCGATTATAATGCACAGAATGTCTATCAACAGGGCAAGCTCGGAAGCTATCCCAGCGAAAAGGAACAGCGAAGCGTTAGAACTTCCGTTTTCGGAGCGAAACCAGTTGAGAAGCCTGAATATGCTTTTCATTTGCTTCCTCCTTGCCCGAACAGTCCGACAATAAAGCTGAAAAACCTGGACACAAGCGAAAAATGCTGCGTCAGTATATACCCAGCAACGCATATGATTATAGGAACTACCTTGTTCATATGTAACATGACCGCTTCTAGAATACAAATAAACTCTACAAATGACATTACAAGCGCTTTCCACGCCAATTTGAGCACTCCGATTTCACCTAATCCGGTATCTATCGCCTGAAGTCCCACCACCATCTCGATGTTAAATACGATAAATCCGAGAATAAACATTATCAGCGGAAACACATCACGGAATAACAATCCTTGCTTTTTAGCGGGCTTTTTGCTGTCTGTATTCATATAAATCACCAAACCTGCCGCTCGTCAGAAACTCATATTCGACATTATCGGCACCATTATCATAATAATTATCGCCAGAAATGTTATACCGATAGGGATTATGAGCTTGGTTTCTGCGTTCTTTCCGCGGGAAATTGCTATGTTCTTCTTGACAGCCCACGCTTCTATCGAGAGCTGTTTCATGACCTGAACCATTTCAGAGTTGCCCTTTTCAACATTCTGGCAGATAATGGACGAGAACTTTTTCAGCTCGTTTATTCTGCACGATGTGCCAAACTCGCTGTATGCCTGCAATTCAGGCATGCCGTTGTTGATATTCACAAGGGTACGCTGCATTTCCTTGTAGAGCATGCGGTTTCCTGATACGGCAACGGTCTTCCATGCCTCGGACAGCATCATGCCGGCATTTATCATCAGCGCCATTTTGGACAGAACCGTGGGATAGTCCAGAAGAAGCTCCTCGCGTCTGTTCTTTATCATCGTATCCATTCGCATGCTGGTATAGTAAGGCATGAACAGCGAAAGCACCAACGCCAGCAAAGGCACCAGGACGCTGTTCATCATCGCGCCCAGCAGAAGCCCCAGCGGCAGGAATGTCACCAGATAGCTTATCGCAGCTGCGCGGGTGACAAGGCAATAAAAGTCGGTATACTGATTGGTGTACAGCTCGGCAATTTTCTGCCGCTTCTTTATGCTTATGTCGGCGGTCTTTATGTTGAACTTCTGAATGATAGCAAGGCCAACGGGAAGCAGCTCCCGGAAGGTTATTATCTCATCGTCCGCCGCCTGGACCATCTGTTCGTATTTATCAGCGTTCCTGAAATAGACGACGCAGTAAAACGCCGACGCAGCAACGCCAAGAATAAGTAATATCACATTCATCAGCGATATCCTCCGTCACATTTTTATTGATGTAATCTTTCTTCCTATGATGTAAGCAATGACGAATGCGATAAGCGCGCCGACCTTCACCATGATGTTCGAGAAGGAGTTTTCCGCGCCTTCGGTGAAGCCTGCGCTCATCGGAACGATGAGGAGCGGCATTATCATCATGATGTTGAGCTGATTCTTTGTCGCTCCGAGCATGGTCTTTATTTCCTGCTCTATTTCTATTTTGTCGCACAGGATACTCTTGGTTTCCGTGAGTATCGTCTTGATGTTGCCGCCCTGTCTGTTGGCGATGACGAATACGTTCGCGAAGCTCTCGATATCCTCGACGCCGCTGCGTCTGCCGAAATCGCTAAGTATCGTTTCTATCGTCAGGTTGTTGCACAGCCCGATGTTTATTTTGTGAAGCTCCCTGAATATGTAGCTGTCCTCGCCGTATTGCAGACGCATGTCCTTTTCGGCGTCCATAAACGCCGCCTGCGCCACCTTTCCGGCAGATATGGAAGACGTGACAGAATCCAGCATATCCTTGAACTGAATGGTGAGCTTGTTCTTTATGCGCTCTATCATCATTTTTCGATATATCTTCTGCGCGACTATTCCGGTGACGACCATCGCCAGCAGGTCAACGAACACATTCCCGAAGAATATGTGCATGACTATCGCTGCGCCCGCCGCGCCTATAACGAACGCCAGCAGTCTGTCACGCAGCGTCATCGTATAGACATGATAGTCGTAACCTGTAAGTGCGGCTTCCCCGCAGTCCGGCGTTTCAATAGTATTTTTCAAACCTGGCTTTATCAAAGATACCCACGTCCTTTCCTGCGTTTTTTAGCTTCTCCGGGTGGTGAAGCGGATTATCAGTACGTTTCAGACAGCCGACTACCATTTTTTCCCGGCGCGACCTTTCCTCGTCCTCTTCAAAGACAAACAGCGGATTCAGCTTTATCTGACCGTCCTCGCCTATCCTGTCCACTTCGCTTATAGATACGGTCTTTCGGGACTTGTCCCTAAGTCTGGACAGATGAACGACTATGTCGACTGCGGACACTATCTGCTGACGTATTGCCGGAAGCGGAAGCCCGGCAGCACCGGTAAGCACCATCGTTTCAAGTCTTGACATCATATCCTCTGCGCTGTTCGCGTGACCTGTGGAAAGCGAACCGTCGTGTCCGGTGTTCATCGCCTGAAGCATGTCCAGCGCCTCTCCGCCTCGCACCTCTCCGACCACTATACGCTCCGGTCTCATTCGCAGCGCAGACTTTATCAGGTCCCTGATGGTTATCTCGCCCTCGGAGGACGAGTTTGCGTTACGCGTTTCAAGGCTTACAAGGTTCGGTATAGTGACTATCTGAAGCTCTGCCGAGTCCTCAATCGTTATTACGCGCTCGTCGGACGGGATATAGTTAGAAAGCGCGTTCAGGAACGTCGTTTTTCCCGAGCCGGTACCGCCGCTGACAAATATGTTGAATTTCGCCTCTACCAGCTCTTTCAGCAGATCCCTCACTGCGGGAGTCACCGAGCCGTACTTTATCAGCTTTTCGAAGGTCATCGGTTCCTTTGAGAACCGGCGTATCGTGACGATGGGACCGTTCAGCGCGATTGGCGGCATTACAACGTTCACTCGGGAGCCGTCAGGCAGACGCGTATCAACGATAGGCTTTGACTGGTTGACCTCGCGTCCCGCAGTGCTCACTATCCTCTGGATTATGTCCTCCAGCTTTTCCTGGCTCTCAAAGTGCTTATCGAGCTTGGTAAGCTTTCCGCTTTTTTCGACGAACACATTGTCCGGTCCGTTTATCATGACCTCCGTGATGCTCTCATCGCCGATTATCTCGTCAAGAAGCCCCAGTCCGCGGATAGAGCTGAATATCCGTTCTGTCATCTCGAGGCGTTCGGACAGGCTGATGTATCTTCCCGCCGTCTGCTCGGCGACAGTACTTTCGATAAGGCTCCGAAGCTCATCGTCCTTTATATCATTCGTTATCGCATAGTTCCTTATGGAATTGCGAATTTTCTCCGTCAGCTGTTCAAGCTCTACTTGCATGCTTCCTCCTTATCTGGAACGTATTATCTCGCACAGGGCAAGACGTGATATCGCGGACGCTATGCCGTTTATATTGTTGTCGCCATATTTCGGGATCGAACCTGCCACTCTTACCCCGTCTATCGTTCCATTGCCGGCGGCGAAGTTCCCCTTGTTGATAACGACAGATGTGCGTGACATAATATCTCTATTCAGCTTTTTATCCAGATTGCCGAGCCAGGTGATGTATCTGCGGAGCTTCTGCGCGGCGCGCAGGTCGCTTTCTGATACCAGTACCAGCCTGTCAGTGCTGGAGATGATATAATCCCTGACGAGCTGGTCGCCAAGACTGCCGTCGATGACGACGCACCCGTATTCCGCGGACGCAATGCACGCGCCGACGACTCTTGCAAGCATCTCTCCATTCATCTCGTCAAAATCGTTGGGATAACGGCAGCCCTGAATGTAGCTGACCCCGACCGGGTCCGTCCTGATGAGTGAAGCAGCCTTTGCCGGAAGATTTATCTTTGTCTTTTCAGCTGACATGGCAGCGAGTATCAGGTCGGACATGCAGCCGTCCGCGTCGCTTTCCTGCGCCATTATAGATGATTCGAACTTATCCAGCGAAAGATAAAGCACCTTTATGCCGCTGCGCGCCGCGCTCTGCGCGAATGCAGCAGAAACCGCCGTAGAACCCGCTCCGCCGTTCGTGCTGACAAAACTGAACACGCGGCGCTTTCCGTCGGATTCCTCCGAAACTGACGACACCTCCGCATAAAGCCCGAGAATAATACGGTAGAGCTCGTCTACGCTGGAATACTTGCAGAACACTTTGTCGCCTGGAGAGCAGGATGCGCGTCCGCCTACAAGCCGGCCCTGCGCTGTGCCCGGAGTTTCGGGAAGCTCCCCGGCGGGGAACTCTTCTCCGGCAAGGAGCACGCTTACGGACGCCGAACGGATAACATCGGCAATGGCGTCAGGAGAATCCAGCGAGGTGACGCGTATGTTGGTGTGTCTGGCGCTCAAGAATTTGGTTACCCTCTCGCTGTATTCGTGGTCTTTTGTAAGCAGAAGCACATTGATGACCGTCATATCCTTATTACCTCCCGATTGGCTGATCTATGATATTTTTAAGTATCTGTTGCTTTAATTGCACAGGCTATTTACACGAATATTATATCACAACTATTCGTTGTTGTCAAGAACAACCATATAGCTTTGTACTTTATAATTTGATTTTGTTAAAATAGAATTAAGATATGGAATTTTGCTTCTATTTATTAAGAAAGGGGTCCCAATGGTAAAAAACTTAAAAAAACTGCGCGAAGAAAATAAGCTGTCACAGCAGGCATTGGCTGAAAAGCTGGGCATCACCCAACAGGCAGTATATAAATATGAAAGGACAGTCATCGAGCCGGATATAGAAACGCTGATAAAGCTGGCGAACATCTTTCATGTATCTGTGGATTATCTTATCGGGAACTGCGACGAAAAGCCCTACCGGGACATTTCGGGGTACGACAGGCAGCATCTCGACGACTGGCACAAATTGCCCGTGGATATAAGGCAGATACACTCCCAGCTTATAAAAGAAACCATCAAGAAACTTAAATAAAAAAAACATCTGTCTTAATTTTTGAGGCAGATGTTTTTTGTCAGATAAGAAATCAGCATGTAAAAGAAAACCACATTTTGTTATTGACAACAACTTGCGGTTGTGATATAATGTGCTAAGTACACTAGTTATATTTTAAACAGAACGATTTATCGCTTTTAAACAACATCATTGGTAATTATGAAAAATGGAGGGTAATTTACATTGGACAAGATACTATGCGCCGTGGGCGGAGCGGTCGCCGCTGCCGCGCTGCTTTCCGGAATCATCTATTTTGTGATATACAAATTCAGGCTCTCCACGCTCATGCAGAGGCTGAACAGCGAATACGGCGAAAGGAGAAACGGGAAGCACGCGCATGCGCCGCGCCCGTAAGGTACTGCCATGGCCGAGTTGATAGCTTCAACATATGAACTGATAAAGCATATCGGCGCAGGCGGCGGAGGCAACGTATACCTCGCCCGCCATATCAGGCTCGATAAGCTCGTTGTCCTGAAAGCCGACAAGAGAAAGCTCACTACACGGCCGGAGCTGCTCCGGCGCGAGGTCGATGTCCTGAAGGACCTGACTCACTCCTATATCCCGAAAGTGTACGACTTTTTCGTTGAAAACGACACGGTCTACACCGTCATGGATTACATCGAGGGCGAAAGCCTTGATAAACCCCTCAAACGCGGCGAGCGCTTCCCGCAGGCGCAGGTCATAGAATGGGCGCGCCAGCTCCTGGAGGCGCTGGTGTATCTGCATTCCCCGACCCACGGCGACCCTCCGCGTGGCTTCGTGCACAGCGATATCAAGCCCGCGAATCTCATGCGGACTCCGTACAACACTATCTGCCTTATCGACTTTAACATCTCGCTGGCGCTCGGCGAGCTGAATTTCGTCGGCTGCAGCGCGGGCTACGCCTCTCCGGAGCACTACGGGCTGGATTACTCCAGCGGACTTGGCAATACCCAGAGCGTCACCTCCGGCACCGGAACTACCGGCACGGGGTCCTCTAAAAAGATGATAGTCCCGGACGTCCGGTCGGACATATACAGTACGGGGGCGACGCTGTATCACCTCCTAAGCGGCAGGCGCCCGGAAACCGACGCCAAAAACGTCACTCCCCTGTCAGAGCGTGAATTCAGTCCGCTTCTGGTCAGGATAATCTCCAGGGCAATGGAGCCCGACCCCCAGCTTAGATACCAGACAGCAGCGGAAATGCTGTACGACATTGAGCATCTGCACGAAAACGACCCGCGGGTGAAACGTACAAAACGCGGTCTTGCCGTATTCGAATCATGCATGGGCGTTATATTCGTTGCCGGTATCATAACCGGATTCGTCGGACTGAAGAGAATGCAGATGACGGAATCTGCTCTCAAGCTCGCGGAATATTCGCGCAGCGCCATGACGGCAGGCGACGCAGATACGGCAGTCAGATACGCGCTGGAAGCCATTCCGGACAAAGCAGGGCTGCTCGTACCGGATACTCCCTCGCAGGTGCAGTCCGCGTTAGCGGACGCGCTGGGCGTCTACGACCTTTCCGACGGCTTCCGCAGCAGCATTACTGCTGAACTTGGGTCTGAGGCTTTATTCATGGAGCTTTCCCCCGACGGAGAAACATTCGCCTGCATGACCTCCGGAAAAGCGCTCGTTTTCCGCACCAAAGACGCCGCTCCGGTCGCAGAGCTGCCGACAGACCGCTCCGCCCTTTCGCAGATACGGTATATCGACAGCGATACGGTCATCTACGCCGGCGAGGGCGCAGTAAAAGCATATTCCCTGGCGTCCGGTCAGGAACTCTGGCAGGGCGAGCCGGCTACTTATATCAGCGTATCTGCCGACGGAACAAGGGCGGCGTGCGTTTATCGCGACAGCAGCTGCGCAGTGCTCTACGATACGTCCTCCGGCAAGGAATTGGCGCGCGCTGATTTCCAGGGCAGGAAGCAGGCAGTCGTCAGGAACGATATTTTCGTCGACCCCGGCAATATGGTGTTTCAGCTGAACCGGGACGGCTCAATGCTGGCTGTGAGCTTCGCAGACGGTTCCCTGTCCATATTTTCTTTCGACGGCTCCGGAGAGATACTGCTGACGAATCCCGGGTCAGGCTACGAGCATTTCAGCGGAGGATTCTGCTCCGATGATTTCGCATATTCCGCCGTCGGAAAAGACAGCGCAGTGTTCTCAATGATAGACTGCGCAGAGGGGATAATCCTCGCCGACCAGCAGACAAGCGGAGCATACAAGGTATACGCTGATGAAAACGGTATCCTCATACAGGCTGACGGCGTTGTAGTCCGGCTCGACCCTGACACCGGCGAGCAGACGCCTGTCGCCCAGTCAGAACAGGAGATTTCCGGATTCGCATGGGACGGAGAGCGCAGCGTCGTATGTTCCGGCGGAAATACTCCTACCATCAGCTTCTGGGGAGATGGCTCCGAGCTGTCCGAGGCGGACAGCGCAGCGCCGCTGACCCTTCTGGATATATCCGCGGACGCTGCCGTGGCAGCTTCTCCAGATTCCACCACTGTGCGTATCTTTAGGCGAAACGAGTATGGCGGCGGTCAGTCAGTGAAGTACGACCCGTCTTACCCACACGACGAAGCGCGTTTCAGCGCAGACGGAAACAGCGCCGTGCTGTTCAGTATATACGGCTTCCGCGTGATTGACATGGACGGCGGCATAATCGCCGATGTAGAGCTGCCCGACCCGGAGCTGATATACGACCAGCAGTTCCGCAGGGACGAACGCGGGTCGGTGCTCGAAGTGACCTACTACTCCGGAAAGGTCTGCGCATACAGCGCCGAAAACGGCTCGCTCATTTCGGAGGAACGTATCGACAAGCCCGACGACTCCCTGTACGAGGAGCTTGAAACGCCTGATTACAGAATAGAGTCCACACTTCATGGTTCTGCCATGGTTTACAGGAAGTCAGACGAAAGCCTGGCTGCCGAACTTTCCGAGGACGCATATCTTACATACGCGACCCAGCTGACCGACGGCAGGCTTGTAATGCAGTACGTCACCACCGACGGCGAATACTACGGCGTGCTGATGGACAATGAGTTCAACGAACTGGCACGGCTTCCATACTTGTGTGATATCTGGAACGACCAGGCAGTGTTCGACTACCCGGACGGTAATATGCGCTCAACGCGCTTTTACACTCTTGCGGAACTGCTAAGCTCCGCCGGAAGATAAATATCGTATCAAAAAAAGGAGAGATGCATTATTATGAACCCCAAAAAGATATTGGCGTCGATAGTTGCAGCAGCAGTCACTGCTGCCTCCATATCCGTCAATGCGTTCCCGACATTGCTTCCTCTAAAAACCATCAATGTTGAGGCAAGCATTTCGGGCTACACCCCAGAACAGCTGGCAAAATTCCCGCTCAAGGACCTCATCAGCAGTCTGCGGTACTCCGAAGACGTTACCATGACGGTGACCGAAAGCGCAAACACTCATTCGGCAAATGCAGCACCCGCTGCTACCGCTGAAGCAAAACCAGCTACCACAGAGGCTTCCCAGCCGACCGCCGAAGCAAATCCCGCTACTGCGGAAACTTCACAGCCGGCAGCCGAAGCAAATCCCGCTACTGCGGAAGCAAATCCCGCTACTGCGGAAGCTTCCCAGCTCACCGCTGAATCAGATCCCGCTACTGCGGAAACTACGGTTCTTTCAACTACAGAGGTGACGCCCTCAACAGCGGAAACCACTTCTGAAACTGAAGAAACTCCCACAACCATAACATTCCACCGCGGCGACCCGGTACAGCTTCCTGAAAACGCCGTAAAGGTATGGGTGTACAACAAAGAATACAGCATACTCGACAACAATGCCACAGTCGACATTTCTGATGTAAGGTCGTATGATAATATATCGCTCATTGTCGGCAGCGGAAAACAGCTTGACCCCGGAAATGTGGCATATAACGTAACGCTTAACATCGACGTGAAGTCGTACCTTTCAACGTACACAGTCAAATACTATACTCTCGATGAAAACGGCGAAAAGTTATATGTCAACCTCAAGAACCAGAATTATTCGTCCTACCCAAGCAGCAAAGGATACAGCTACTACTTCAATTCATATCTGGGTGACGCTCTGAAAGCGAATGACGAATACTACGTTGAAGTGTCCGCCAAGCTTTTCGATTCTAAAACCCTTGAGGAAGTCCCGGCGGAATATGACTTCACATATGAAACCTACTACGAAAGCGATGTCGCTCCGAATCTTATCAGGGCATATTCTGCGGGCGGGTCGCTGTATAAGCAGGTAAACGTTACATGCACCTATACTGAAAATGGTGAGGAAAAAACGCTAAACGAATATGTGGTAACTAATCTTTACGGATTGTGCCTCTATTCATCGATCTGGCTTTATGACAGCCAGAATACCGATGTTGTCGATACCATTTATTCTTCCGATAGTTACACTTCGGACCCCGAAAACAACATTCTTAGCTTTAAGAATAAGGTAGACCTGTATTCTTCCTATCCTGCTGACGGGAAATATAGACTCGAACTCAATCTGACATATTACCCGGATCAGACCAGAATTGATACTGGCAACGTCAAAAAAGCGGTGGTCGGCTCTTACGACTCACTTGAAGCTGCCGCAGCAGCAGATGATATCACAGCCGAGCTATTTAACCGCAGCACCTCCGGCAAACATTTCACTGCCGATTTCAGCAAGGGCGTAGACCTTACCCTGTTCATCGACGGCACCGCAGTTCCCGGTCTTGTAAACGCTTCCGCAGAGAGCGTTCCGGACCTGACCGTACATATCAATGTCACAGCCAAGTCGGATTACACCGGCTCTGATGACACGGATCCACCTCCGCTTGTTGATGAAACCAACGCATACTTCAAGCTTAACAAAGCTGTCAACGAGAACAGAAGAGAAGACTACTTCATCTTAGACAACAAGACAAGCGCTATTTCTGATTCCTACGATTACCTGGATTCCTACTTCAAGTACCACTATCAGACCGCGCTCATCTGCGACGCTGACTCGACATTTGATATGAGCAAGGTCATGCTTGGCGTTTCCTCTCCCGAGGACGTCAACGTCTATGACTCGGTATCCGGCAAGCGTGTCGACCTCACAAAGGAAGCGCAGGATTTCACCAACGGACCCAAGCAGTATACTGTAGCAGCGTCCGGAAACCAGGGCAACTACACCGTTAACGTTGTCAAGAAAGTCACAGGCGGCGCAAAGCTGTTCGTAAACGGCCCTGCCGAGCGTGAGATATACCTCGACAGCTACTACGGCATGTACCACGACGTGCTTGTTGCGAACATCGGCGACGAGGAACTCACCGGGCTGAACATAACTCTTACAGACGCAGAGAACATCAAGCTCGACAGCTACTGGGTCATCGGCGGGGAGAATAACAACAAGCTCGCGCCGTTCACAAACATAAGCAATTCAAGATACAAAGTCGACAACATGAGCAACCTTGCCAAGATACGCCTTGTTCCCGACGGAGAAGGCGAAGTTAAGGGCAGGCTGACCATCACCGCAGACGGTCAGGAACCGGTGACGATAGACCTCAAGGGTCATGCCGGTAACCCCAAAATCATCACGGACCCCACCCTTACAGACGGCGTTAAGTTCGTTCCTTACTACGCTGTTATCGCAACCGACAACATTCACGAGTGGAACAGAGTTACATTCTCAAGAAGCGGTGCACTCCCCAAGGGGCTTACCCTGGATTCAAAGACAGGTGAGATCCTCGGCGTTCCGCAGGAAACAGGCACGTTCACATTCGGAATATACGCAAGATACAGCTCTCCGCGTTTTGCAAACAGCTATCAGAAATTCACTATCACCGTACTGGACAATACCGACGCAAACGTATACGAAGCTACGGATACGGATTACGACCTGCTGACGCCTATCGGAACAGAGCAGAATGAAGGCAAGTACGACTACGGTCTTGAGTCTGTACTTTCCGACCAGCTGTTCGTTTCCAAGGGCACATACGGCGAATTCACTGCGCTGTGGATAAACGGTGAGAAAATGACTCCCGATGATGACTACACCTCCGAATCAGGAAGTACCAGAATCACCATCAAGAGACAGACCCTGAACAACAAGCTCCTTGCGGACAAGGGCAACACCATCGCTGCCGAATTCCGCATTTCAGGCACGAATGAAGTCCGCAGGACTGCGCAGAACGTTTATATCAACGTCAAGAACTCCGGCGGTAATTCCGGCGGAAACTCCGGTGGAAACTCCGGTGGAAGCTCCGGTGGAAGCTCCGGTGGAAGCTCCGGTGGAAGCTCCGGTGGATATCGCGGCGGCTCTACAGTTTCCAGCAGCACTGAACCCTCCATACCCGGAAGCGCAGTCAAGGGCTGGGGCGCTATAAAGAAGCAGATAAGCGAAGCCACCAGCGGCACAATAACAGTAGATATGGCTGGGTTATCACTGCTCCCGAGTGACGTCACTGCCGCATTAAAGGGCAAGGACGTTTCACTGCGCCTTATCACTACCGGGGGCGAACTGACCATCAATGGCAGAAGCGTCAGCACGGCAAAGAATACCGGTGTTGAAGTAAAGCGCAGCAGCAGTATCCCGGCAGCAGTCAGCAGCGAACTTTCCGGCGCAGTAAGCAGAACAGCGTTCTCTGTCGATAACAAGGGCAGCTTCGGCTATACAGCTGTCGTCAAGCTTGAGCTTGGCGCGTCTTACGCCGGACTTATCGCTAACATTTACTCAACCGGAAGCAGCGCAGCATGCATTGCCGCTGTTAAAATCGACAGCAACGGCTGCGCTAACGTTCCGCTGAACGAGGGTGGAACATTAGCAGTCGCGATCGACCATGTATCCCGCCTTCCCGGCGACGCAAACGGCGACCTGACCGTAAACAGCCTCGATGCAGCGGTGATACTCAAATCCGTGACCGGAATAGTCAAGCTTGATAAAGACAGCACCAAATACTGCGACATAAATAAAGATGGTATTGTAAATGCGCTTGACGCGTCTGCGATACTTAAATCCTCCGTAAAGTAATACGGCAGCACTGACCGCCTGCTCCTCAAAAGAGCAGGCGGTATTTTTATGCGGTCTTTCTGCCAGAACCGTAACGAAGTATCACATGTTCCCGCTGTTTCAAATCGGAGCGGGCTTTTTCGTATCGGAGGTCAGAGGCGTAACATTCTGCATTAATCCAAGCCGTAAGCCCAGCAAATCCTCAAGTATGGCAGAAAAGATGTACATCAAGCAGTTGTACGAGGACGGCGTACGCAAGAGCGAGATACAGCGGAGGATGAAGATCAACTACCGCACAGTCAGTAAATACGCTGAAGCGCTCGATATAGATGGAAAACCGCTCCCGGAGCCAGTTCAGGCAACGGGGGCGGTTTTTTCAGCAAAGCGAGTACTTTAAAGATATTGATACCCGCGGCGGGGTTCCGTCCGGGGCTGTTGTGCTTCCTTAAAACTGCGCGGTCATGGAACGCCGCGTCACACGGTCATTTCTGATTTCTTCATGCTGAGAATGTGATTCTTCACGCGGGCTTCTATCCCGCACCTTAACGTCAACGGCGCTCTGCTCTCCCGAAAGCTGGAACTGTAAATATCCCCACTGTGCGCTCTTTGACGGCGTGAATATCAGCCGGTACCGGTGCTGTCTGGGGTCGGTCATGAACAGCCTTACACGCATGATGCGCATTTCGATTTTCTTCTTGACGACAGAATCGCTAAACGGGTCCTCAACGCCGACCTGAAAAATATCGGTTCCTTCACCGTCCGTACCTTCACTGTCCCCGCCGCCGAAACCGCCGCCTCCCGGCTCGGAATCATTCCCGCCATCGTCCATGTTCTTGCCGCCGGTGCCGCCGCTGCTTTCACCTTCGGCGATACCCATTCCGCAGTCAGCGGGGGCGCCATCGGAATCCGCATAGTTTTCCGAGCCTTTCTGTCCTGTCTGGATATCCGACATGGCAACGTCAAAATCTTTGGTGACGCTGCTTATGGTCTCGGTTTTATCGCCGCCGTCGGATACGCCCTCGTCGTCCGGCAGGAATTCTCCCATTCCCTCTGCGTCTACCTCCTCGAGAGTGGTCTGCATTCCATACTGCTGCACTATCTCCTTCAGCCGCCTGGACAGAGCCTGTTTATTTTTCTTCGCGGCGGAGGGTTCGCTGTGGCGCTCTGGCTCCCATGCGTCATGCTGGGGATTCTCCATCTCCCTGAAATACGCGTTTATCTTTTCGTCTTTAAGGATACATACTCCTGCGAAGAATATAGTACCAGAAATACGATTCTGGTCGAATATCTTCATTCCGCTGCTGCGGCTCATGAGTATCTTGCGGTGCAGATCCTTCTGAATAAGAAGATGCAGCTCTATCGTACCCAGATCCTGAAAGCGCTCGCTTATCACTACAGCCTTGTCGGAAGTCATCGCCTGATAATAGTTGAATACTTCCGGAATGACCTCGCGGTATTTTTCCACGAGCGCCGGGAGGGTCTCAGAAGATATCTCGGTATCGCCCACGCTTACCACCAGATCGTTCTGGAAAACGGATATCAGGAATTCCGAAAGCACCGACCTGATGATATCGTCCTGCCAGTTCTTCCCCTCGGAGAACGCGGCGATGAACACATCGGTGCCGCTTGTCCGGCGGCGGAATTTACGATCGAGGGATATGCACTCCGGTATGGCTGCATTTTTTCTGGTTTCGCCGTAGAACCCCATGCCGGCGGTCATGCTGTCCGAGTCCAGACCGAGAAAGTTTTTCTGCCGGAAGGAGACCAGCCGTGCAACTCCCTGGAACGCTTTCAGCCCTTTGCTGTCCAGCGTTGAGTAGAAAACGGTGCGGAAGTCCGAGCAGGCGAACGGAGCAGATTTCCCGATGCCGAAGCTGCCGCCGGACGAGCCGCCCTTCGACGAAACTCCGGAAGCCTTTACAAGATTCTGCCACGGGGAGTTATATTCCTTGTCCGAACCGGTAAGTCCGGTTGTGTTGAAGTCGCTTATGCGCAGCATGGGTATCCTGTCCGATTCGGAACGTTTCAGCGCCCTGGTGAAGAAATCCACGGTTTTCTTGTTGCCCTGCTCCTTCCAGAAGCTGCGGCAGGATTTAAAAGCGTCCCTGAGAGAATCGAACTGCTTTATATCGCCGGGCGAAATGTATGACAAAGAAAATTCGACCCTGACCGGCTTGCCGGGATCCAGCCTTGCGTCGAGGGAATTCTGGCATATCTCCCTTGCGAGGGAACGGCAGGGCGAGCCTTTGAAAGTCTCTATCCCGGCTTCTCCGATACCGCTCAGCGTGCCGAAATTGTTGCCGGGAAAGTTCCAGTCGATGCTCATTATCTCAACTCCTGACATAAATGGTGTGCTTATATTTTAACACATAATATACCATATTTCAATATATTTTTGCAAAAATAACAGGGTTCTGAGGAAAAACCTCCAGCGGTCTGACAGGCGAAAATGCAGACGCACCTATAATGATATAGCGTTGGTATTTAAAACAGCTTGACAAGAAAATATAAGGTCACCTCTAAAACCCTTGTTTGAGTGAAAATGTGTATAGCACACCGA
>OLNW01000753.1_pt1 | contig 36142 bp, 20 predicted proteins | sample 1672121 | NCBI WGS metagenome assembly OLNW01 (sample SAMEA3136648, study PRJEB25190) | human gut metagenome
GCGTCGTTTATCCAACCCTCTGCAACCGTTCCCGTTCCGAGACCGAAGCCGTGGCGAAGTCCCTCGTAATGATGAAACTCTGTTGGGATTCCAAGCTCGTTTAAGCGATTCAGCCGAGCCTCCATTGTACGCCAGTTTGCAATACCGTCATTTTCGCCCACACAAGCATAGGTCGGCGGATCGCTTTCGCTGTATTCGCTGTGACCTGTGTACTGCATAATCACAGCCCCGGCCTGCGGTAAATCTTTTTCCCCGAACGCAGCCGTGCCGTAAGAGCCGAGCCAAGCCGCCATTCTTCCTCCTGCCGAGCCGCCCCAAAGGGAATAGCAATCGGTGTTTACTTCTAATTCGTCGGCATTTTCAAAAATAAAGCTGATTGCTCTCGCTAAATCCTCGCAGGCGGTTTGTGCGCCGGGGCGGTAGATCAAGGCAAAGGCGTTGTAGCCCATTTTGGATAATTCCAAAGCGTGGGGAAAACTGTCGTGCATTGCACCTACATAGGCAAATCCACCGCCTGCGTTGCATACCGCAAACCGTTCGCCGTGATTTCCTCTGAAGAAGAACAAGCCTGTATCTTCTTTTGCGGGATCAGCCGCTTTTTCATCATCGGTATAAATATCGTAAAAGATTACATCGCCGTTTTCAGCATGGCTTTTCATATAGTTTGCAATCTCTACCGTTTTGTCGGGGGCGATATTGTTGTACCAAGTGAGCCCCAGTTCGCCCAATGTATCGCCGCTGTAATAGCTGCTGTTCACAGGGAATATCAGCCTGCCGTAATCGCCAAAGGCAGTGTCATTTATCACATCGGAGATTTCCGTATCTTGCGTATATTGTTCTGCATCATTCTGATTTGTTTGCACAGTAGTTTCTGCTCCTTTGAAATCTGTGTCCGATTCAGTGCTGTTCATATCTGCGCTGCACCCTGCCAAGAAAACAGCTATGCAAATCAGTAGCGCAACAAAAGCATTTGCTCTCAAAGTCGTCACCAACCTTTCTGATTACATTATAAAAAAAACGAGACCTCATAAGAAGTCTCGTTTCGTTTATCAGTTTATACCCAAAGGTTATAACAATCTGTTTAGTGGTACAATTCCTTGCTCACCTTTTCGGCAGCATCCAAAAACTGCTGTACGGTAGGCGTTGGAGTGGGAGAATGGAGGATTCCATAGGGAATACAATGGTTCCACTCCACAGGTATTACTTTCAGTAGAGGGTGAACATTCGCCCATCCGGGAATAGCCAGCAATACATCATTTGTATTCTCACAACGATTAAATATATCCATTCCGTAAAAGTCAAAATCCACAATATTTATTTGTGGGTGATTCTGCCAAAGGTCATCTCGGAGCTGATCGACATAGCGGCTCCAGCCACGGTGCATAAGCAGCAGATTTTCGCCGTAGAGGTCAGAAAGCTGCAATTTATCTTTGGTTGCCAATCGGTGGTGAATAGAAACAGCACAATGAAACGGGCCTCTAATTAATTCCAAGCCCGCACAAGCACGAACGTCTAACATTGTATCATCGAAGATACCGCCGACTATATCAATGTTTTTGCCTAAATTGGCTAAAATTTCCCGTGCGTTTTCGGGGGTATTCTCAAAGGGTACAATTTGAAATTTGATATTTGGGTGCAAGGCTTGAACTCTCGACCAAAGTTCCATAAGAAGCTGTGCAGGGGTGATAGGCGATGAACCGATTCGAATAATATTGCTATCTTCCTGCATTGCATTTTTGGCTCTTGTAATGGAATCTCTACAATATTGTATAATGTATTTTGAATCCTGATATAGAGAGTGTCCGGCCTTTGTTAAGTGTAGCCCTCTGTGTGTCCGATCAAATAGTTTAACGCCCAACGAATCCTCCAGTAAATTGATTTGTTTGATAACAGCTGTAGGTGTAATAAAGGATTCCTCCGCCGCTTTGTTAAAGCTGCCTGCGTCCGCTACTCTTATAAATGTTTCAAGCTGCGGGTTATACATAACATTTCACCTGCCTTATTGGGACGAATTATCTTTTCTTCGTAAATCTATCGGCTTGTTCGCCGTTTTAGGAATCATCCAAGAACGCCCAAATTTTTGTATTCCGTCTATTCTGCTTTCTTCACATAGTTTTTGAACACGCCGTTCAGAGATTTCCCATTTTTGCGCCACTTCTCTGACTGATATGTAATCCATTTCTATCCTCCGAAAAATACGCATAACCGAATAATCTTACAATTATATTTTATTCGGATATGCGTATTTTGTCAAGAAGCAAACTTATGTATCAAGCCGCCTGCATTTCTGCAGGCGGCTTGTGCTTTCAGTCGAGAAATATAACCTCTGCATTTATAATTTCAGATGCTTTGTTGCGAATATTATTCATTTTTTGTACCCACAGCATTGCATTTGACACTTTAAGTTGTTCGTTCACACCTTCACTTTTTGCCATTTGATTTACGAGCCGAAAAACATTTCTTCAGCTTGATCGTTTATATCGGCAAGATACGAATTTAGTTTGCCGCTTGTAAGCAAGTTGGTGTATGTAATTTTGCGGTGTGTTTTTAGATAACGCAGATGTCGCTTTCCCCAAATACCTATCGGCTTTTCTTCTTCGACCGGAAGCGTAAGGCAAGGAATGAGATAATTGCCCTGTTGTTCGTATGTACCGTCCATCTGTTCAAAAATAGTCTTTTCCATAATCTTAAAGCTCCGTCATCTTTATTTTGAATTTTTTAATCGGTGCGTGAGCGAATTTGATAATCAGCTCATCAACAGCATCCGTATATCTTCCGTCTGCAATGAGTTTATTTCTCAAATTATTCAGACTGTCGATAATAACGCTGTACTCATAATTGTCAATCGCTAAGTAATATTTTTGCTTTCGCATACGTTCGTCTCCTTTGTACCTTTATTGTATCAAGAGAAATCCGGGATGACGAATGTGCGATTTTATTTTTGGATATAAAGAGAGACAGTATAAAAAGCATTTCTGCCTTCTACACTGTCTTTCCGCCTTTGCAACGCCCGTAATGCTTGTATCTGATGTGTTTTCAAATTACTTCCTTATGTAGTGTTAGCATTTGGGAAGCTCCTTATTTTATAAGAAGGATTTAGCTGTCTTAAATTACTCAGTGATGGCTTTGAATGCCTCGTCCAGGTCCTCGATGATATCGTCGATATTCTCGGTACCGATGGAGAGACGGATGGTGTTCGGTTTGATACCCTGGTCTGCAAGTTCTTCCTCGTTGAGCTGTGCGTGGGTTGTGGAAGCCGGATGAATGACAAGGGACTTCACGTCTGCTACGTTAGCCAGCAGTGAGAAGAGCTCCAGGTTATCGATGAATTTCTTTGCAGTCTCAGCGTCGCCTTTGATCTCAAAGGTAAAGATGGAACCGCCGCCATTCGGGAAATATTTCTTGTACAGTGCCTGCTGCTCCGGATCGTCGGAAACAGAGGGATGATGTACTTTCTCTACCTGCGGATGATTATTCAGATACTGAACAACCTTCAGTGCATTTTCCACATGACGCTCTACGCGAAGAGACAGTGTCTCAAGGCCCTGCAGGAAGAAGAATGCATGGAAGGGAGAGATGGTTGCTCCCGTGTCACGAAGGAGGATCGCACGGATCTTGGTCACGAAAGCAGCCGGTCCTGCAGCTTTGGTGAAGCTTACGCCGTGATAGCTCGGGTTCGGCTCCACAAGTGATGGGAATTTGCCGCTTGCCTCCCAGTCAAATTTGCCGCCGTCCACAATGACACCGCCGATGGTGGTTCCGTGGCCGCCGATGAATTTCGTAGCAGAGTGAACCACGATATCCGCACCGTACTCGATGGGACGTACCAGATACGGAGTTGCAAAGGTGTTATCCACTACCAGGGGGATTTTGTGAGCGTGGGCGATGGCCGCGAGTTTCTCAATATCTACCACATCGGAATTCGGGTTTCCGAGGGTTTCCACATGAATGGCTCTGGTGTTCTCCTGGATGGCATTCTCCACTTCCTCATAGTTAAACGGATCTACGAAAGTAGTTTTGATACCGTACTCCGGGAAGGTGTGAGCCAGCAGGTTGTAGGTGCCGCCGTAAATGTTCTTTGCGGCAACGATGTGCTCACCTTCATGAGCCAGGTTCTGAAGAGTGTATGCGATAGCTGCTGCACCGGAAGCGACAGCCAGAGCTGCTACGCCGCCTTCGAGAGCTGCGATTCTTTTCTCAAAAACATCCTCGGTCGGGTTGGTCAGACGGCCGTAGATGTTTCCTGCGTCACTCAGGCCAAATCTGGCTGCTGCGTGATCGCAGTTACGGAATACATAGGAAGAAGTCTGATAGATTGGAACGGCTCTTGCGTCAGTTACCGGATCCGGCTGCTCCTGTCCTACATGAAGCTGTAAGGTTTCAAATTTTAAATTTCTGTCTGCATAATGTTTTTTACTCATGATCGATACCTCTCTCTATTTTCAACCGTTTTTTATAATTCCTATCTGTTTACGCGGATATCATATCATGCTTTCCAAACCCTGTCCAATAGTAAAAAAAAACAGCCAGATATAGGTTTTTCCTATATCCAGCTGCCTTTATTAAGTTCGACCTGCAGACAGTAATCTTCTTTGTCCTGCTGCCATTCCAGAAGATCGGCCAGGGTCGTGTGATCCACAACGTCGTTGACGGCGTCGCTGATCTTTTTCCAGAGCATGGCCGTGGCGCAGGTGGACACCCGGTCACAGCTTCCGTCCTCCGCACAGTCCACAGGAGCCAGACTGCCCTCAGTCACCCGGAGAATCATCCCGACTGTGTACTCTTTGGGATCCATTTTCAGGAGATAACCGCCCTGGGAACCGCGGACGCTCTTCACATAACCGGCCCGGTTCAGGCTGGAAATGATCTGCTCCAGATATTTTTCAGAAATATCCTGTCTTCCCGCGATGTCCTTGATGCTCACCGGCTTTCCGTTCCCCTCCGTAGCCAGATCCAGCATCAGCCTCAGTGCGTATCTTCCTTTTGTCGAAATTTTCATATAACCTTCTCCTTTTTCCAATACATTTGTGCTTAGTACAGTGAATAGATACTTAATTTTCACTGTACTACTGGGACACATGACAGACAGCCCTAAGTTCCTCCAGATATTTCTGTCCCAGAGGACTTAAGGCAATGCCTTTCCGCTTCAGGTAGCCGATAGTCATGGTTTCATCGGATTTCAGCCGGACAGCCCCGTAATCTTCTCCGTTCAGCTCCTCGCAGAGGATGCCGGAACAGAGCGTGTAGCCGTTGAGGCCCACCATCAGGTTCAGCATCGTCGCCCGGTCATTGGCCCGAACCAGCCGTTTGTACTGATAAGTGCTTAATACTTCTTCTGCAAAATAAAACGAGTTGTTGGTTCCCTGGTCAAAAGAAAGACAGGGATAATCTTCCAGCTCTTCCAGCGCAATTTCTTTTTTATCTGCCAGAGGATGGCCCTTCCAGAGATACACATAGATGCCGCAGTCCTGGATCGGCCAGAACTCCAGATTAGACTCTGCAAAAAGTTTTGTCAATACCTTCCGGTTGAAATCGTTGAGATAGAGGATCCCGATCTCGCTTTTGAAATTCCGTACGTCCTCGATGACCTCATAGGTCTTTGTCTCATGAACGGCAAACTCATACTCGTCCATGCCGAACTGTTTCACCATCTCCACAAAAGCCTTTACCGCGAAGGTATAGTGCTGCATGGAAACGCTGAATTTCTTTTTGACGTCTTTTTTCTCGATATAGCGGTCTTCCACCAGCTGGTACTGTTCCACCACCTGTCTGGCGTAACCGAGAAACTCTTCTCCCTCCGGTGTCACTGTCACGCCCCGGTTTGTCCGCTTGAAAAGCTCAAGGCCTATCTCATTTTCCAGCTCCTTGATCGAAGTGGAAAGGCTGGGCTGTGAGATAAAAAGGGAGCGGGAAGCTTCATTCATGGAATGGGTATCTGCGACACAGATGGCATAGCGCAATTGTGCCAGCGTCATGGAAATCCCTCCTTTTCATGGAAACGCCCCAAGGCAGCAAGTGCCCTGGGGCTCCTTTTTTCTTGTATAGATTACTCGTAACTATTCAGAAGCCACTATTCCGCGAGGTGTTTTGGCATGAATATGCCAAAATCCCGAGGGTTGCACGCAAAAATCCCATCGCCGAAAGCGATTTTCATTGGATTTTTGCTCGTAACTGTGAAGGTACTGAACAGTTACGATTACTCCTCAGTAAAGAGCGGTGTGGAGTAGTAACGGTCTCCGGTATCCGGAAGCAGAGCCACGATGGTCTTGCCTTTGTTTTCCGGGCGTTTTGCCAGCTGGATAGCTGCATAGAGAGCTGCGCCGGAGGAAATTCCAACAAGGATTCCCTCTTTCTTTGCCATCAGTTTTCCGATGCGGAAAGCATCCTCATTCTCTACCGGGAATATTTCATCGTAAACGGAAGTATTCAGTACCTCCGGAACGAAGCCGGCGCCGATACCCTGAATCTTGTGAGCGCCTGCGGTTCCTTTGGACAGAACCGGAGAGGTTGCCGGCTCTACAGCGACTACTTTCACGTTCGGATTCTGTTTTTTCAGATATTCACCGGTTCCGGTGATAGTTCCGCCGGTACCTACGCCTGCTACGAAGATGTCAACGGCTCCGTCGGTATCGTTCCAGATTTCCGGACCGGTGGTTTCAAAGTGGATCTTCGGGTTGGCCGGGTTTACAAACTGGCCCGGGATGTAGCTGTTCGGGATCTCTTTTGCCAGCTCGTCAGCCTTTGCGATGGCGCCCTTCATTCCCTTGCTGCCCTCGGTGAGCACCAGCTCTGCGCCGTAGGCTTTCAGGATGTTCCGGCGCTCCACGCTCATGGTCTCCGGCATGGTCAGGATGACACGATAGCCTTTTGCTGCTGCGATGGATGCCAGGCCGATACCGGTGTTTCCAGAGGTCGGCTCGATGATGACGGAACCCTCTTTCAGCTTGCCGGCAGCCTCAGCCTCCTCGATCATGGCTTTGGCGATACGGTCTTTTACGCTTCCTGCGGGGTTAAAATACTCCAGTTTTACGAGAACGGTTGCTTCCAGGTTCTCTTCTTTCTCGATGTTTACAACTTCCACCAGGGGAGTGTTTCCTACCAGACCAATGCTTCCTTTATAAATCTTAGACATTTGAAATTCCTCCTTATTCTTAAATCCTGGCGGTCATTTTTCACCAGGTTATTCTTCTTTGGACCGTAAAATTCTTCCTCCGCCCAGAACCTGATCTCCGTCGTAGAAGACCACGGCCTGACCCGGGGTGATGCCCCGCTGCGGCTCGTCAAAGACAACTTTTACCCGTTTTTCATCAATCGGTGTCACCGTAGCCGGCGCTTCCTTCTGTTTGTAACGGATCTTTGCACAACATCGAAAAGCCCCCCTCGGATATTCGCCGGAAATGAAGTTCAGCTCGCCTGCCTCCAGAGTATCCTGAAACAGCCGGTCGTTGGGAGCCAGGACCACCTTGTTTTTGTCCAGATCCTTGCGGCATACATAGAGCGGCTGGGGAAGAGAAAGCCCCAGGCCCTTCCGCTGGCCGATCGTGTAATGGATGATGCCTTTGTGATGGCCCAGCACTTTTCCGTCCTCGGTGACAAAATCTCCCGGCTCAAAGGGACTGAATTTCCCACCCTCTTCTTCTTTTCCGGTACGCTCACAGTAGCCTTCAATGAATTTTCCGTAATCGCCGTCGGGCACGAAGCAGATATCCTGGCTGTCATGCTTGTGGGCATTGAGAAGGCCGTTGGCCTCGGCGATTTTTCTCGCTTCCGTCTTTTCATAGGTTCCTAACGGAAACAGAGTGTGCGCCAGCTGCTCCTGAGTCAGGTTGTAAAGCACATAGCTCTGATCCTTCGTGGAATCCAGCGCTTTCTTCAAAATGTATTTTCCGCTCGTTTCATCATAGGAAATCCGGGCGTAATGGCCGGTCACCACATAATCGTAACCCAGCTCTTCCATCCGCCGCATGAGAGCCCGGAACTTGATCCGGTGGTTGCAGTCGATGCAGGGATTCGGCGTTCCGCCCTCGATGTAGGTATCCACAAATCGCTGGATGACTTCTTCCTCAAATTTATCTTTAAAATTTAGTACATAGTAGGGCATGTCCAGGGCCTGGGCGACAAACCGGGCATCCTCCACATCCTTCAGGGTACAGCAGGTTTTCTCCGAACTGACTCCGATCTCTTCATTATCGTAAAGCTTCATTGTCACGCCCATACAGGTGTAACCCTGCTGCTTCATCAGACAGGCCGCCACGCTGGAATCCACTCCGCCGCTCATGGCGATCAGCGCCTTTTTTCCATTCTGCATCGTCTCACCTCTTTTCCTACTTTGTCGGTAGGAATAGTATACTTTCTATTTTTTGTTTTGTCAATACATAATCTAACACTTTTATTCTATCACATCTTGTGCAGGAAAGCCAAACCACATTTGCACTTTTTCCCGGTCCATGGTAAACTTTAAGAAAAGCCTACAAAAGGAAGAAAATCCCATGAAAGACCCGAAAAATAAGAAACCTCTTCTGAAAAAACAAATACTTTTGATCTTAGGTCCCACCGGGGCTGCCGTTCTCGTTCTGCTGGTGATCCTGCTCGCCCGGTCCTTTGCCGGAAAAGGCGATGCCACCACCGTTTCCAACGACCAGCCGGATACGCTGGAGGCGGAAAGCGCCAGTGCCCAGCCTGAGACTCAGCGCTTCTCCGAACCGGTGTCCCTCACGGTAAGCATGGCCGGGGACTGCACGCTGGGAAAAGACGAGGCCTTCAACTATAGCACCAGCCTCAACGCCTACTATGATATGTACGGTCCCACCTATTTTTTCCAGAATGTGAAATCTATTTTTGACGCGGACGACCTCACTGTGGTGAATTTCGAGGGAACCCTCACCGACTCCACGGAGCGGAATGGTGAAACCTTCGCCTTCAAGGCTCCTGCCGAATACGCCGAGATCCTCACCGACGGCGGCGTGGAGGCTGTCAACGTGGCAAACAACCACAGCCACGATTACGGCGACCAAGGCTTTGCCGACACGAAGGAAAATCTGAAAAATGCCGGGCTCATCACTTTCGGCTATAACGAGACGGCCCTCGTCGATGTCAAAGGCGTCAAGGTCGGCCTCGTGGGAATTTATGAGCTTCATGATCATCTGGAGCGAGAATACCAGCTGCGGGTCAACATCCAGAAGGTTCAGGCCGAGGGTGCAGACCTGGTCTTCGTGATCTTTCACTGGGGAAATGAAAAAGATACGGTTCCCGATGAGAACCAGGTGACTTTAGCCAAACTCGCCATCGACAACGGCGCCGATCTCGTGGTCGGCCACCACGCCCATGTGCTCCAGGGCGTCACCACCTACAAGGGAAAAACCATCGCCTACGGTCTCGGAAATTTCTGCTTCGGCGGAAACTCCTCCCCCAGCGATATGGACACCATGATTTTCCAGCAAACCTTCACCCTGGGCACCGACGGAAGCGTCACCTCCGAAGAACCGAACCTGATCCCCTGCCGGATCTCATCGGATTACTCCATCAACAATTATCAGCCCACGCCGGCCACCGGCGACGAGGCGGACCGGATTTTGCAGAAGATCCGGGATCGGAGCGAAGGACTGGGATAAAAGAAAGCCTGCAGACCGCTGAAATACAGCGCAATGGTCTGCAGGCTTTCTCTTTTTGCCACTATTTTACATGGATATCCATGCTTCCGCTGCGGAAGCCTTCGAGGTCCAGGGTCAGGTAGGGGACGCCTACTTTTTTCAGGATGGACAGGACTTCTTCCCTCTGTTCCAGAATCGCCGGAAAGGAGGCGCTGTCCACTTCCAGGCGGGCAATCTCGCCGTGGACACGAACGCGGACGTTTTTCAGGCCTAAGTTTCTTAAGGCTTCCTCACCCTCGCCGATCCGTTTGAGAAGAGCCATATCGATCTCCGTTCCATAGGGAAGACGGGTAGCCAGGCAGGGAGAAGAGGGCCGCTCTGCCACGGAAATACCGAGCTCTTTGGCGTAGGCCCGGATCTCCGCCTTGGTGAAACCGGCCTCCATGAGGGGGCTTTTCACGCCCAGCTCTTTTACGGCCTGGATGCCGGGGCGGTACTGTTTCAGGTCATCCTGGTTGGTGCCTTCCATGACAACGGCTGCATCATGGGCTCTGGCAAAGTCCAGGAGACCGGAAAACAGGGATTTTTTGCAGAGATAGCAGCGGTTCTTCGGGTTGAAACGGATCTCCTCCTGTTTCAGCTCATCCACGGAAATGATCTCGTGGATGGAGTGATTTTCCCGGGCCACCCGGGATGCGATCTCCCGGTCTGCCTTCGGATGGAGCACCGTGTCAAAAGTCACCGCATAAAGCTTTGTTCCGTTGCGGTCTGCCGCTTCCTGAGCCAGTTTCAGGATCAGGCTGCTGTCAATTCCACCGGAAAATGCCAGGCAGGCGTTTCCCTTCGTATATTCATCCAGAAGTGCTTTTAATCGTTCTTTCTTTTCTTCCATGCCTCTTCCACCGCTTTCTGATAAATTTCCTGATAAGACCGGCCCGTTTCCTGAACCAGTCCGCGGATGCTGTCGTATTCCGGGTAAATATAAGTTTCCCCGGCTGATGTACAGATTTTAAGCTCTACTTCCCCATATGGGGTCATGACTGTTTCCTTTTTTCTCGGAAGGATCCTGCGGACCTCTTTTCGTTTCCGAAGGCCGATGGCCGTGGTCTGATGGAAAATGACTTCCTCCAGCGCAGAAACCTTCTCTTCTTTACAGAGAACCTCCAGCTTACAGGCCGGGCGGTTTTTCTTCATATAAATGGGCGTGTAATTCACATCCCTGGCCCCTGCTGCCAGCAGAAGCTCCATTGTAAGCCCCATCATCTCTCCGGTGCAGTCATCCAGGTTGGTTTCCAGCACCCATATCTCATCCTCCGTTTCGTCGGAGGAACTCTTCTTCTGGGCGGAAGAACCGTTTTTCTGCGAATCTCCGTCTGCATTTACAGATCTGATTGGCTCTTCCACAGCGTTTCCTGCCGGCAGGCCATTCATGGCCGGCTCGATGATCATGGCCCGCAGAAGGTTTGCATGGGGGAAATCTTTCTTTCCGGCGCCCATGCCGATCTTACGGATCACGAAAGTCTTGGGCAGGCCTTTTTTCGTACGGAGGGCTGCTGCAATCGCCGCTCCGGTGGGCGTTACCATCTCGCCGGAAACATTAGTGATCGCAAGATCCAGCTCTTCTGCCGCTGCGATTCCCGCCACAGCCGGGGCTGGAACCGGGATTCTGCCGTGCTGGCACCAGACGTGGCCCTGGCCCTCATAAATCGTGGAAACGTAAGTCTCCGTAATGCCCAGATCCACGGCGCAGGCCGCCGCGCCGACGATATCCACGATGGAATCCACAGCGCCGGTCTCATGGAAGTGAACCTCCTCCAGAGGACAGGCGTGAACCCGGGATTCTGCCTCGCCGACAATGCGGAAGATCTTCTTCGCCAGAGCGCGGACCTCCGGTTTTAAGGGAGCCTCGTTCAGCATGTGCATGATGTCGGCGTAGTGACGGTGGACGTGGTCATGATGATAGTCGTGAGCTTCCGGACCGTGGGTGTGGGGATGATCGTGGAATTTTTCTCCATGACTGTGCTCGTGATGCATGTAATCGTCATGCGTATGGGCTTCGTCTCCATGGCAATGAGCCGTCAGACTGTGCCTGCCATGAGAATGATTTCCTGAACCGTGCTCATGGTCATGCGTATGAGCTTCTCCACCATGGTGATGCAAAGGCTCCTGTCCTTCTTCCTCCTCCAGAATCACATCAAAATCACAAGCATCGATCCCGCATTTTTTCGTCCGCCCGATCGTTATTTCATACCCGTTCAGCGGCAGAGCCTCCAACGCCTCCCGGAGGGCCTCCTCTCTCGCGCCCAGATCCAGGAGGGCGCCCACTGTCATATCCCCGCTGATGCCGGAGTAACATTCCAGATATAAGGTTTTTCCCATTTTTTACGCCTCCTTCTTTCCGGCTCCTACAGCCAGATGATTGATCTGATTGGCCATGTATCCGGCCCCGAAACCATTATCGATATTCACCGTAGCCATACCCTCCGCGCAGGAATTGAGCATGGTCAGAAGGGCGGAAACACCGCCGAAGGATGCGCCGTAGCCAACGGAAGTCGGTACTGCAATAACCGGATTTTCCACGAGCCCAGCCATCACGCTTCCGAGAGCGCCCTCCATTCCGGCCACAGCCACCACGCAGTTAGCCTTCCGGATCTCCTCAGTCCGGGCCAGCAGCCGGTGGATTCCGGCCACGCCCACATCAAAAATCCGGTCCACCCGGCTTCCGAAAAACTCTGCCGTCAGAGCTGCTTCCTCCGCCACCGGAATATCCGAAGTACCTGCTGTGCAGACAGCCACCATACCTACCTGCTCCACGGGATGGTCCATCAGCATGATAATCCGCGCTTCCGGATGATAGATCAGCTCCGGGAAACGCTCTTTCAAATAGGTATACTGCTCCGGTTTCACCCGGGTTCCCATCACGTTGGAGCCCATTTTCTGAAAGCTGTGCAGGATCCCTTCTATCTGCTCTGCTGTCTTGCTCTCGCAGTAGACCGTCTCTCCGTAACCGTTACGAAGCTGTCTGTGATGGTCCAGATTTGCGTAGCCCAGATTCTCATAGGGAAGCTCCTTTAAAATCTCTTCTGCCCGGGACAGTTCCATTTCCCCGGTCTTTACTTTTTCCAAAAGTTCTTTTATCTTCATAATAGACAGTTCACCTCTTTTTCGATAGGGCTATCTTACCATCTTTTCTGAAATTCAACAACTTGATCTTAACTCCAGACCGGAAAAAACTATTACAGACCCCTCCGTAAAAAATATCTTTTGAAGACAAAAAAACTGCCGCCGGGAGACGGCCACTCGAAAAATGGTCTGTCTCACGGAGCAGTTTTTCATTCTCTTACCAGTACCGTCTCGCTGCCACCGGAGTGGAGTAATAGGCGTTGGAAATGATGATTCCGCTGGCGGAATTGGCTGCGTGGACGATCTGTCCGCCGCCGATGTAGAGGGCTACATGGTCGATGCTTCCGCTGGAGGAATAAAAGAGGAGGTCGCCGGCCTGAAGGCTGTCAAGACTCACGGAAGTGCCGCCGGAGGCCTGGGAGGCCGCCGTTCTGGAAAGGCCGATGCCAAAGTTGGCAAAGACAGACTGAACAAAACCGGAGCAGTCGGCGCCGTTGGTCAGGCTGGTGCCGCCGTAAACATAGGGATTACCCACGAACTGTACCGCGTAGGAAGCGATCTGCTGACCAAGATCTGAGGAGGAGGAAGATTCTTCCGTTGCGGGAGCCTCGGTTTCCGGAGCTTCTGTCTCAGGAGCGGAAGTTTCCGGCTCCGTGTATGGTGCATCGGTCTCGGGCGCTGAAGTTTCCGGCTCCGTGTAGGGCGCGTCCGTCTCTGGGGCTGAAGTTTCCGGCTCGCTGTACGGCGCGTCGGTTTCCGGGGCACTGGTCTCGGGTTCCGTGTAAGGCGCGTCCGTCTCGGGTTCACTGTAAGATGCGTCCGTTTCCGGTGCCTCTGGCTCTATATAAGAGTTATCCGGCTCGCTATAGCTTCCGTCCGTCTCAGCTGTGCTGTTGTCGGATTCCGTATAGGAATCTCCGGAACCTGTACTATCTGCAGAACCGCTGTCGGAGGTATCTGTACTGTAATCCTGACTTCCGTCCGCTGTCGAAGTGTCTGTATTTTCCTCGGAATAACCGCTGTCATAGCTATCGCTGCTCTCCGTATAGCCGCCATTTCCGCTTCCGTCAGCCACAGAGCCGGTATCAGAGCTGCTTTCACTGTCATAGGAAACCGGCTCCGTATACTCTGCCGCTTTCTCCACGCCATAAATCGCACCCTGCCCGGAGCCCTCGCCGGTCTCAGAAGTATCTGCCTGATTTCTCAGACGATCCTGCTCCTCTTCCAGAGTCTCTGCTACGGGATAGCAGGTGAGATAATCCGCATAGTAGGCGTTGATATAACCCTTCGTACCGTCATCTGCCACGATCTGAATCCAGGCGCCATTGTCATAGGAAACTGCATCTACCTCATCGGCCTGATGAACGCTTCCCACTGCCGTGCTCTCCTCGCTTTTTTCGGAACGAATATAGAGCTCCTCCGGATGAATCCGGGCGATGTGATACTGAACTTTTTCCGCGATAGCCGAGGCCTCATCCCCTGTCACCAGATAATCCGCCTTCACATAACCAAAGGCGTTGCCGGAAGTGATCTGATACCAGTCGCCCGTTTTGGAAATAATCGTAGCCGCGTTATCGTTATAGATCTTCGCAACAACCTCACTGTTTTCGTCGGGTTCCTGTCGGATGTTAATATATTCCTCACACTGGGCAAAAGCCAACTCTCCGGTCATGGATGTGTCCGTCTCCGCCGCCAAAGCTGTCACGCCAGATGTGTGGCAGGCGATCCACCCTGTCACCAGACAGAAAGAGAGGGCCCTCGCCAGATTTTTTCTTATCACGATGTCATGCCTCCTTGCTTGTCTATTTGTTACAGATTTGTTACAAGTGGCATTTTACCGTCCCAATGTGTCAGAAATTTGATAAAAAAATTAAAATCCTCTTAAGACCTGCTCGTCACTATAGCAAAAAACCGCCCGGCTTTTCCACAAACCAGGCGGTAAAACATCATATTTTATACTTCTTCGTACTCTACAACGGTCTGCACCTTATAGCGGTACATGAAAAACCAGCAGATCCGCGCCATAGCCAGAGCGACCACAACATCCAGAATGGTATGCTGTTTCAAGAACATCGTGGCGGCGATGATGAGCAGGGTCAGTACCCAGGAGCCCCAGCGCACCAGTTTGTTTTTCCGGAGGGAACGGCTCTCCCAGATGGCCGTGCAGCACATAACAGAATTGAATACATGAAGACTTGGCATCACATTCGTGGGCGTGTCAACCTTGTAAAGCTCCTTTACCAGTTCCGTGAAAATATTGTGTCGTGCAAAGGTGTAGGGCCTTAAGTTCTGTCCGTTCGGGAAAATGTAGGAGACGATGAGAAACAGCGTCATTCCGATTCCCATGCAGACAGCAAACTGATAAAACTCTGTCCGGTTGTCGTTAAATAAAGTAAAGTACGCGGCGGTGAGTCCCACATAAGGGAACCACAGAAGATAGGGAACAATAAAGTATTCACAGAAGGGGATCTTGTAATCCGCCCGCATCTGCAGCATATGTACCTGAACTCCCGTCCGGTATTCCAAATAGTTAAAAAAGCACAGATAGAAAATCATGTAAGCAAGCACCAGACCTGCGTCTTTCCATCTGGATGAATTCATTTTTCTCATAAAAATAAACAACCCCGATTCCTCATACAAAATTTTTTCTCGTTTTCGCATGCATTATAGCACCGGGGCTGTTTGAAATTCAAGACCTTTTCCTTATAATTAAGAAATGTTTGCGATTCTTTCTAATTTCTTTCGTTTTTCCTTACAGGGTCTTAATAAATCTGCCGAAAGCTTCTCTGCCTTCCGGCGTACACTTATAAACGCCGGCATCCTCGAGAACGCGGACAAAGACCTTTCCGACCTCTTTTTTCAGGATATCATCGATGTTTTCCTCATTGATGTCCGTGTAATTCGGAAGGAACTCATCCACCCAGTCCGCATGCTTTTCGATATCAGCGTTGGAGCGGATATCCTTCTTGTTCAGGATGTAATCCTTCAGAAGCTCCATCTCCTTTTTCAGACGGGCCGGAAGGATCGCAAGACCCATTACCTCGATAAGGCCGATGTTCTCCTTCTTGATGTGATGGCAGTCCTGATGCGGATGGTAAACGCCCAGAGGATATTCCTCGGTCGTGATGTTGTTCCGGAGGGCCAGATCCAGCTCAAAGGTATCGCCCACTTTTCTGGCAATAGGAGTGATGGTGTTGTGGGGCTCGCCGTCTGTCTCGGCAAAAACGAAGGCAGCCTCATCGGTGTAGCCTCTCCACTTATTCAGGATATGCTCTGCCAGGTCGATGAGCCGTGTCTCGCCCTTGCAGCGGATACGGATGACGGACAGAGGCCATTTGACGATGCCTGCCTCCACATCCTCGTAGCCGGGGATCGTGAAAGTCTGCTCCATGGGCGCTTTTGCCATGGCAAAGGTATTATTTCCGCCCTGATAATGGTCGTGGGTCAGAATCGAACCGCCCACGATCGGAAGATCCGCATTGGATCCCAGGAAATAATGGGGGAACAGCTTGATGAAATCGAAGAGCTTCACGAAGGTGGCTCTCTCGATCTTCATGGGCACATGCTCACCGCAGAAAACAATGCAGTGCTCGTTATAATACACATAGGGAGAATACTGGAAAAACCAGTCTGCCTGATTGATTTTCAACGGAATGATCCGGTGATTCTGTCTGGCCGGATGGTTTACCCGACCCATATATCCCATGTTTTCCTTGCAGAGCTGACACTTGGGATAACTGCTCTGCTTCATCAGTTTGGCAGCCGCAATGGCCTTGGGATCCTTCTCCGGTTTGGAGAGATTGATGGAAATATCAATATCTCCATACACACTGGGAACAGCCCAGCGAATATCCCGGGCAATACGATAGCGGCGGATATAGTCAGAGTCCTGGGCAAACTTATAGTAATAATTTGTGGCCTCTTCCGGAGACTTTTTGTAAAGCTCCCAGAATTTTCCGGAGACCTGGGACGGTCTCGGCAGAAGACAGTTCATCAGTCTGGTGTCAAAAAGATCACGGTAAACGGTGCTGTTCTCCTTGAGGATTCCTGCCTCTGCCGCATAATCCAGCAGATTTTTCAGGATATCTTCCAGTTCTTCTGTCCGGACTTCTTTTCCGGTCTTGTCATTTTCCTGGTAATCCTCTTCGCCAAAGACCTCCAAAAGCTGGTTTCTGGTGTAAATCTCTTCTTCCTCTGAAGTAAGACCCGTTGTCAGTCCGTACTGGACCAGCCGGTCGATATTTTCATATAAAACGGTCTTTTCCATGGCTATGCGCTTCCCTTCTCTGCTATTTTTACTGTATTACTCCCAGATGCCTGCTCCGTCGCCGATCTCTACTACATAGAAATCTGCCTTGTAGCCGATCTTCTCCTCGTAGATTTTTCCTACGTTCTCAATGAAGCTCTTCACAGCGTCCTCTTTTACGATGCTGACGGTGCAGCCGCCGAAGCCAGCTCCGGTCATACGGGAACCGATAACGCCGTCCTGTTTCCATGCAGTATCTACCAGAGTATCCAGCTCTTTTCCGGTTACTTCATAGTCATCACGAAGAGATACATGGGAAGCGTTCATCAGTCTTCCGAACTCAGCCACATCTCCGGCTTTCAGAACCTCTACGGCCCGTTTGGTACGCTGGTTCTCGTAAACGGCATGGCGGGCACGACGCATACGAACCTCGCTTCCGATGGCGCTCTTATATTTCTCGAACTCTTCCTCTGTCAGATCGCCCAGAGCCTTGATATCAACGACTTTCTGGAGCTCTGCCAGAGCTTCCTCGCACTCTGCGCGGCGCTCATTGTATTTGGAATCGCCAAGTCCGCGCTTCTTGTTGCTGCAGGCGATGACGATCTTCATGCCCTCCAGTTTGATCGGAGCATACTCGTACTCGAGGTTGCTGGTGTCAAGATAGATGGCGTTGTCTTTTTTACCCATGGAAATGGCGAACTGATCCATGATACCGCAGTTGACACCGTTGAAATTATTCTCTGCGAACTGGCCGTAAAGCGCGATGTCAATGTTGGAAACGCCTTCCACTCCATACATGTCACGCAGAGCCACAGCGGTCAGCATATGTACGGAAGATGAGGAAGAAAGACCGGAAGCGTCGGGAATGGTTCCGTAGATCAGCATATCGAAACCGGTATCGATGGGATGGCCTTTTTCACCGAAGGTCCATACCATACCTACCGGATAGTTGCTCCAGCCAGCTTCTTTTCTCGGTTTCAGCTCGTCCAGAGAGCCGGTCAGAACGCCTGCCTTCGGGAAATTGACAGAGTAGAAACGCATGGTGCGGTCGGTTCTCTTGCGGAAAACGCCGAAGGTTCCGATGGTCAGAGCGCAGGGAAATACATGGCCGCCGTTGTAATCGGTATGCTCACCGATCAGGTTTACACGACCCGGTGCAAAATAGGTTTTCAGCTCTCCGCCTTCTCCATAAATCTCATTAAACTTCTGGATCAGTTCCTGTTTCATTTTTAATCCCTCCATTGATATCGTTTAATCTGGTATATAGCACAGGTGAAATCACTTCTCCTGAATACCTGCTTATTTAACCTTCTTTATTGTACCAACTTATTACCATTCTTACCAGTCCCATTTTACCTTTTTTCTCCCCGTTTCCGGTATTCCAGAGGCGTCATCCGGAACTTCTTTTTAAAGAGCCGGTTAAAATAGGACACATTAGAAAAACCCACGTCCATGGCCACAGTCAGCACGTCCTCCTGTCCCTCTGCCAGAGCCCGTGCCGCAAGAGTCAGCCGGTAATCGTTCAGATAGCTGACGAAGGGCACACCCATATGATTTTTGAAAAATTTCATGAAATGCGACTCGCTGAAACCGGAAAATTCCGCCATCTCTTTGATACTTAAGGGCTTTCCGTAATCGACTTCGATTCTCCTGAGAATGCGTTTCATTTTATCCAGGGATTTTTCCCTGCCCTCCTCAGCCAGAGTCGGCTCCACCCGGGAAAACAGAAGAAAAAAGAACTGGAAGAGCCAGCCCTTTACCGCCAGAGGATAGCCCCTGGGGCGCTGCTCTGAGAGCTCGTCCATTTTCCGGATGCACTCCAGCATCTCTTCATGATAAAGAGCGGAACCATCGATCCAGGCAGGATAGAGGAGCTTCCCGTCCCGGTAGGGCTCCAGAAATTCCGGCCCGCAGACATCGCCCTCTTTTGGAAGGAGCATTTCCAGCCGGAAAATGATATTTTCATACTCCATCCGCTCCTGCTGATACTGACGAATGCCGTGAAGCTGGCCCGGAAGAACAATAACCGCCTGTCCCGCTTCCAAAAGCCTGCTCTCCCGGTCCAGCGTCACAAGGCCCCGGCCCTTTTTCACAACAATGAACTCCATCTCCTCATGCCAGTGTACCGGAACACTGGAAAAATCAAGAGGAATCGAGCATAAATAGGTATTATATGGGAACGCTACTTCTGTATGCTTCTTGTCTTCCCTGAAAGTTTCGTATTCAAAATCCCGCATATACACCTCTCCCGTTTGACTATTTGATAGGATTGTACTATATTTGAATAGGATATCGCAAGACTTTTCCGGGTGGAACAGATATAATAGAGCCATCCGTAGAACGGCAGCGCCCTGCCGGAATCTGAAAAAGTAGGAGGAATCATCATGCAGTTGAAAAAATTTATCGAGACAACCTGTAATAAACCGATTTCCGAATGTTCCAACCAGGAGCTCTACCTGGCGCTTTTAAGCTACACCAAAGAGCAGATCAAAGAAAAAGAGACACCCTGTAACGACAAAAAGAAACTCTACTATATTTCCGCCGAGTTCCTGATCGGCAAACTTCTTTCCAATAACCTCATCAACCTTGGAATCTACGATGAAGTGGCTCTCCTGCTGAAGGGCAACGGAAAGAGCCTGGCTGAGATCGAGGAAGCCGAGCCGGAACCCTCCCTTGGAAACGGGGGCTTAGGACGACTGGCAGCCTGCTTCCTGGATTCTATCGCTACTCTTGGTCTTCCGGGAGACGGCGTGGGCCTGAACTATCATCTCGGCCTTTTCAAGCAGGTATTTAAGGATCATCTCCAGAACGAGACCCCGAACCCCTGGATTGAGAAAGAGAGCTGGCTTCACAAGACCGACACCACCTACCGCATTGCCTTTGGTGGCACCACCGTTACCTCCCGCCTCTACGACATCGATGTGATCGGCTACAACAACCGCGTCAACAAGCTTCACCTTTTCGATGTGGAGTCCGTAGACGAGTCCATCGTCCGCGACGGCATCTCCTTTAATAAAGAAGACATTGCCAAAAACCTGACCCTCTTCCTCTATCCCGATGACAGCGACGAGGATGGCCGTCTGCTCCGTATTTACCAGCAGTACTTCATGGTCAGCAACGGTGCCCGTCTGATCCTCGATGAGTGTATTGCCCGCGGAAGTAATCTTCATGACCTTCCGGACTATGCCGTAATCCAGATCAACGATACCCACCCGACCATGGTCATTCCGGAGCTGATCCGTCTTCTCATGATCAAGGGCATCACCTTCCATGAGGCAATGGATATCGTGAGCCGCACCTGCGCTTACACCAACCACACAATCCTGGCCGAGGCTCTGGAGAAATGGCCGATGAAATATCTGGAAAAAGTCGTTCCCCAGCTCACCCCGATCATCTATGCACTGGATGATATGGTACGCCGGAACTACTCCGATGAGTCCGTTTACATCATCGACAAAAACAACCTCGTACACATGGCTCACATTGATATCCATTACGGCTTCAGCATCAACGGCGTAGCCCGCCTCCATACGGAGATCCTGGAAAACAATGAGCTGAACAACTTCTATAAGATCTATCCGGAGAAATTCAACAACAAGACAAACGGCATCACCTTCCGCCGCTGGCTCCTGCACTGTGACCACGATCTGACGAAATTCATCACAAGCCTGATCGGCGAAGGCTACAAGACCGATGCCACCGAGCTTGAGAAACTACTGAAATTCAAGGATGACAAGAAGGTTTTAAGCGAGCTTCTGAAGATCAAACAGGCCAACAAGAAAGTCCTGAAAGACTACATCCTGGCCACTGAGGGCATCGAGATCGACGACAACTCCATCTACGATATCCAGATCAAACGTCTGCACGAGTACAAACGTCAGCAGCTGAACGTGCTCTACCTGATCCACAAATATCTGGAGATCAAAGCCGGCAAGCTTCCGAAACGCCCCATCACCGCTATTTTCGGTGCAAAGGCCGCTCCCGCTTACATCATCGCAAAGGATATCATTCATGCCATCCTCTGCCTGCAGGATATCATCGACAAAGATCCCGTTGCCAGCAAGTTCCTCCATGTGGTTATGGTCGAGAACTACAACGTATCCAAGGCTGAGAAACTGATCCCGGCCTGCGATATCTCCGAGCAGATCTCCCTGGCATCCAAAGAGGCCAGCGGAACCGGAAACATGAAGTTCATGCTGAACGGAGCTATTACCCTGGGAACCATGGACGGAGCCAACGTGGAGATCCACGACCTGGTAGGCGATGATAACATCTACATCTTCGGCGAATCCAGTGAGGAAGTCATCGAGCACTATGCAAAAGCCGACTACGTTTCCAAAGACTTCTACGAGGCTGATCCGGAGCTGAAAGCAGCTGTGGACTTCCTGGTAGGCGAGGAAATGCTGGCAGTTGGCTCTGAGGAGCACCTGACCCGCCTTTATAACGAACTTCTGAATAAAGACTGGTTCATGACCTTCCTTGACTTCAAGTCCTATGTAAAGACCAAGGATCAGGCTTTCAAGGACTACGAGGACCGCACCGCCTGGGCCAAGAAGATGCTCGTAAACATCGCCAAAGCCGGTTTCTTCTCATCCGACCGTACCATCGCAGAGTACAACCGCGATATCTGGCATCTGAAATAAAGCAAATATTTTCTTACAAAAAAGACCACCGCTTTCGCGGTGGCCTTTTTCATTTCTCAGAACAATTTATCTCTGTTCTTTTTTCTTACGTCTTCTGACACCATAACCGGTTCCGACAAGGGCTGCCATCATCATAAGAGTCAGGTAGAAGGCGATGTTTGTATCGTCTCCTGTCTTCGGCGTTGTTGTCGTGGTGGTGGTCGTAGTCGTAGTCGTACGGTTCGTCGTACTTGTCGTCGGCTGTGTAACCGGCTCTGTATCCGGCTCTTTTGCCTTGGAGTTCGTTATCGTTCTCTCCACAGCTGTGCTGTCAGAGGAAATCTTACAATAACTTGCATCCAGAGTTACCGTATACCCGAAGTCGCTGTCAACCGGCACGCCATCTTCGTCTGTCTCTGCCAGATAATACTCGCCGTAAGGCAGTCTGTCGAAGACGACGGTTCCGCTGGACTCATCATTGAGCTCCAGTTTCTGAATATCTGCACTTGCCATGATGGTATGAGCCGCATCGGTGAACAGTGCAAAGTAGAAGGTATCAGTTACGTTTCCGGGCTCGCTTCCGATCAGAACCTGTTTGTTTACCGTGATCTTACCATCGTTGTAGGGATTCTCCGGCAGATTTCCGTTTACATAGTTGATGATCATGCTCTTGCCCATCTGACTCTTCGGAGTCAGGCTTACCTTTCCATCCAGAATTTCATTGGAATCGATCACGAAGGATTCGCTGATCGGATTACCAAATTCATCGGTCTCTGCCACATAATAGGTGCCATACTCCAGATTGGTGAAGATCGTGGAGGTGGTGTAGGACTGCTGTACCCGCAGTGCCTTTACGCTGCTGACACGCTGTGTGCATGCCTCATCGGCAAACAGAGCGGTATAGAAGGTGTAATCGTCGATCGTCTTATACTGGTCTTTATATTTCACCAGTTTCTGAACGATGACGGAAGCATCACCGGATGCTACCTTATCGTCCATGACGATCTTCTGGATCTCATTGTTGCTGTTTACGGTAAAGGTAATATCCTTTGCCAGGCTGTATCCGGACGGTGCGGAAATCTCGGTCAGGGTGTAAGCTGCACCTGCGATCAGTTTTCCTTCAAATACCTTGGGCTCTCCGGTAGAGATCCAGTTCAGGATAATCTCTCCGGAAGCATCCTTCAGTGCCAGATGAGCTCCTGCAAGCTCTTTGTTGTTCGTTACATCCATCTTGGAGATCTGAACTCTGGTCACATCATCCTTCATGACAACCTTTGTTGTTGTTCCGTCTGTGTTTACGGTAAAGGTCACATCCTCAGCGAGGGCATATCCATCAGGTGCTGCGGTCTCTCTTAAGGTATAAGTTCCTGCCGGAAGTCCTTTGATGACTTTTGCGGTCACATCGGAAATCCAGGACAGCTGCTCACCGTAAACGGTCTTCGCGATCTCGCCCTTCTCATCAAGAATCTGAAGAGTTGCTCCCGGCAGCTCTCTGGTCTCATTGGTAAGAGCAACCTTGCTGACAGTCACATCAGTAGGCGCATCTTTCATGACAACTTTGTTCTCTACAGTCAGGTCATCGCTTATCGTAAATTTCACATCTGCTGCTACTGCAAAACCTGTCGGTGCTTTGGTCTCGCGGAGGATATACTCTCCAGCGGGCAGGCCCTTGATCTGTTTTGCGGTTTCTGCGGAAGTCCATTTCAGTTCTTCACCAAAGATGGTCTTCACAACTTCTTTGCCTTCTGTATCCATGATCTGAAGCTCGGCTCCAGGAAGCTCTTTCTCTGCATTGGTGATATCCACCTTGCTGATCACTGCCTCGATGGCTGCATCCTTCATGGTTACGGTTTCTGCTGCTTTCAGCTCATCGGTAATGGTAAATTTCACATCCTTCGCGATGCTGTATCCAGCCGGTGCGATGGTCTCTCTTAAGGTGTACTCACCAGCCGGCAGTCCCTTGATGACCTTAGCCTCGTTTCCGGATACCCATTTCAGCTCTTCGCCGTAAACGGTCTTCACGATCTCGTTTCCATATTTATCCATTACCTGAAGGGTTGCTCCCGGAAGCTCTTTCTCTGCATCGGTGATATCCACCTTGCTGATCTTCACTTCGGTTGCCTGATCCTCCATAACTGCTTTGTTTGTTACTTTTCGGTCATTGCTTACGGTAAATTCTACATCTTTTGCAATGGTGTAGCCGGTCGGTGCTGCGATCTCATGGAGGATGTAATCTCCTGCGGGCAGGCCCTTAATCTCTTTTGCTTCCTCACCGGAAATCCACTGCAGTTTCTCACCGTAAACGGTGGCTGCGATCACTTCGCTGGTCGTTCCATCCTCTGCAGTCACTTTCTTCAGAATCTGAAGGGTTGCTCCCGGCAGTTCTTTTGCCGTATCAGCCATATCTACCTTGCTGATCACGGTCTCAATCGGTGCATCCTGCATCTCTACGGTTTCTACCGCTTTCAGCTCGTCGGTAACGGTAAAGGTTACATCTGCTGCTACCGTGTAGCCATCCGGTGCTGCACTCTCGCGGAGGATGTACTCTCCGGCAGGCAGTCCCTTGATGTTCTTCGGCTCGCCGGTGGATTTCCACTCCAGCTTCTCGCCGTAGATGGTCGTTACTACTTCTTCTGTCTCGGTTTCTTCTCCGTGATCAGTAACTGCGGCCGCTTTTTTCAGAATCTGAAGCGTTGCTCCCGGCAGTTCCTTGTCTGTTGTGATATCGGTCTTGCTGATATTTACCTCGATCGGTGCGTTCTTCATCACTACCGTTTCTGCTGCTTTCAGCTCATCGGTAACGGTAAATTTCACATCTTTCGCAATGGTATAACCATTCGGTGCTGCGGTCTCGCGAAGGATATACTCTCCGGCGGGCAGGCCCTTAATGGTTTTCGGTGTCTCACCAGATACCCACTCCAGCTTCTCGCCGTAAATAGTGATTACGCTTTCTTCCTTCTCAACTTCTTCACCAGCATCTGTTGCTGCTTTCACTTTCTTCAGAATCTGAAGTGTTGCTCCCGGCAGTTCTTTTCCGGTAGTGATATCGGTCTTGCTGATAATAACCTCTGTTGCCTGATCCTCCATGGCAATCGTATCGATCTCAGCCTGTTCTCCGTCTACACTTCTGTAAATCTTTCCTTTTTCAACGGTAAAGGAAATCGGATCTGCAATCGTGTAACCAGTCGGAGCCTTGGTCTCAACCAGTTTGTAGCTGCCGTCCTTCAGGCCGGTGATGGTCTTCACCAATGCATCCGCTGTGGTGGTCCATCTCAGAGTCTCGTTATAAATGGTTCTTACCACATCGCCGTTCTCATCCTGTACCTCAAAGGTTGCTCCCGGAAGATTCTCTGCAAGGTCTGCCAGATCCTTCTTGGATACGGTTAGTTTGCTGGGAGCGTCTTTCATGGTAACTTTGTTTTCAACATTACGCTCTACTGTAAACTTCGCATCTGCTGCTACTGTGTAACCATCCGGTGCTGCAATCTCACGGAGAATGTAGTCTCCGGCAGGCAGGCCTGCAATGCTCTTCGGTGTCTCACCGGAAGTCCATTTCAGTTCTACACCATAAATAGTGGTTACAATTGTTTTGCCTTCTGCATCCATGATCTGAAGTGTTGCTCCAGGCAGGTTCTTGCCAGTCTGAAGATCTGTCTTGCTGACAGAAACTTCGATCGGAGCATCCTCCATTACGATCGTCTGAGCTGCATCCAGCTTATCGGTAATCTCGAAAGGAATCTCTGCTGCCACGTTGTAGCCAGCCGGTGCTGCGGTCTCGCGGAGAATGTAACTTCCAACTGCCAGTCCTTCAACCACCGTTGCCTCTTTACCGGAAGTCCACTCTTTTACAAGTTCTTCCTTACCATCAGCTGCTTTCTTCACGATCTGAAGCGTTGCTCCAGGCAGTTCGCTGTTGGTCGTGATATCGGTCTTGCTGATCGTTACCTTGGTCTTTGCATCCTTCATGGTAACTTTCTGGCCGATCAGTTTCATGTCATCTGTTACGGTAAAGCTTACATCAGCTGCCTTGGTATAGCCTTCCGGAGCTTTGGTCTCGCGGAGGATATAATTTCCAACAGGCAGACCCTTGATCTGTTTTGCTTCATTTGTGGAAGTCCATTTCAGTTCTTCACCAAAGATGTTCTTCATAACTGCTTTGCCTTCTGCATCCATGATCTGAAGCTCGGCTCCAGGAAGTTCTTTCTCTGCATCGGCAATATCTACCTTGCTGATGACAAGCTCTGTTGTCTGGTCTTTTACAGTGATCGTGCTGATCTCTGTTGTCTTGTTATCTACGGTTCTCTTGACAATTCCTTTTTCAACTGTAAAGTCGATCGGAGCTGCAATTGTGTAACCAACCGGTGCTACGGTCTCAACCAGCTTGTAGCTGCCATCCTTCAGACCGGTGATGGTCTTAACCGGCTCTTTCTCACTGGTTGTCCACTCCAGACGATCCTTGTAAATGGTGGTTACAACATCACCGTTCTCATCCTGTACCTCAAATGTTGCTCCCGGAAGATCTGTCGTACCTGCCAGATCCTTCTTGGATACAGTCAGCTGGCTGGGAGCGTCTTTCATGGTAACGGTCTGAACCTTACCGTCTTTGCCTACCTCAAAGGTAATCTCTTCCGCATATTTGTAACCATTCGGTACTGCGGTCTCAGTCAGAGTATACTTCTGACCGGCTTTCAGGATACCTTCGATATAATGAGGCTCACTTCCACTGATCCAGGAATCAATGACTTTGCCGTCCGCATCTCTGATTTCCAGTTTTGCTCCCGGCAATTCTGTCTTATTTGTTACATCAATCTTGGAAACCTTAACCTTAGTCAGATCATTGACAAACTTCAGGTCTGCTTCTTTGGTATCACCGACAACTTCTGCCTTTAAGATTCCGCTTCCGTCATCGCTTACCTTTACTTTTACCGTGTACTCGGCTTCGTCGTAGAGAACTGCGCCATCGGTACCCTTAGTCTCTTTTACGGTGTAAGTATGCTCACCCAGAACACTGGTGTCGTCCGGAGTCAGTTTGTAGCTGATCTTGCTGAAGGTGATCTTGCCATCCGGTGCGTTGGTTCCCTTCGCTACTTCTTTTCCGTTCTCCGTTACAGTGAACTCATACTGATTTGCCAGCAGTCTTGTCTGTACATCCTCTGCATAAGCTTTGGATGCGGTCAGAGTCAGCTCGCCGTCTGCACGGTAGGTGTTGGTGAAGACTGCTTTGTCAACAGGTGCAAGCTCTCCGCTCTCATCTGCTTTGACGATGGTCTTCTGAACATTCAGCTTTCCTTCGCCTTCGTAAGCTTTTTCCTCATCATTCTTATGAATGGTAACTTCCGGAATCAGCTTACCTTCACCATTGTCTCTTACATAAACCGTTACATCGTAAATTGTAGAGTCATAACTATAACCATCTTTGTGATCGTCTACCTCAGATACGGTATAATGATAGGTCTGATTAATATCTTTCTCACTATAAGAGATTTCAAATTTATTTTTACCTTCATTATCATTAACAATCTTCTGGTACTGACCATCACCCTGCAGTACAAAGCTGAACTTCGGAGTTGTTTCATCAGAAAGGGAACGGCCAGTCAATACTTTCTCCACCGGAAGAGTCAGGCTTCCTGACGGAGTATACTTATTGATAAACGTCAGTTTATCGGTATCTGCCCGGCTGCTATCTGTACCGGATGCCAGTTCCACATTCTTCGTTACAAGAAGTTTGCCGTCTCCATTATCCTTTACATGTACCGTGACTCTGTACATCCAGTCACAATAGTTGTAATAAGAAGCATCTCCTTCTTTCTCTTTTACATAGTAAACAAAATCTTTTCCATCTTTTACTGCTACATGACCAACGATGTTTCCATCTGCATCTCTCACAGCAAGAGAATCCTGATCATAAGCTAACTCAAAGGAGAATTTGCCATCCTTATTCGTCGTTTCCTTGATCAGCTCCTGATTTTCATCCAACAGCTGGAAGGTAAACTGATCATCTTTCAGATTCTTATGATCCAGATACTTGATTCCATTTAAGGTAATAAAACCATTTGCTGTATAGGCGTTTTCAAATACTACATTTTCCGGTTTTACTTCCGTTGCTGTTTTTGCTTCGTCAGCAGAAAGGTTACCTTTATAGTATTTAATCTCAGGCGTTACGGAACCGTTCTTACCGTCTTTGATCGTTACGAACGCAGTATAAACAACCTTAGAGAATTCGTATCCTTTCTTTGCCATATCTGCATCTAAAACTTCTTCCATAGTATAACGGTATGTATTTCCGATATCCTCATGCGTATATTTCAGCTTGTCTGAACCAAGAACAACTTCTGAACCACTGTTCTTCTGGGTATCAATTACATTACCATCATTATCCTTCAATAAGAAAGTAAACTGACCATTTTCCAAACTTCTTCCAGTTAATTCTTTCTTTGCTTTCAGAACCGTGGAACCACTTGCTGCATAGGTATTGTTAAAGATAATTTCTTCTCCACCAGAAATTGTCTTCTCAACCGTAAGTTTTCCGGTACCCGGATCACTTACTTTAACAGTCACTGTATATACCGTTGAATCATAAGTATATCCCGTATCTGTTCCAGGAATCTCTACGATACGATAGGTATAGGTTCCCGTCTCATCTTTATCTTTGTTCTTCGTGTAGGTAATTGCAGGGAACGTAATTGTACCTGTTGTTCCTTTAACAGTAACCGTTTCTTCCGCTTTAGCATTTTCGACAGAAATCTTACCATTTGCATCTTTAGTAAGAGTACTGTTTTCATCCAGCAGAGCAAATGTAAATGTCTCTCCTGTTGCATCTTTACCTATTACATTTTTGGTTGCGGTAAGTTCCAGTTTATTGCTTGCTTCATAAGAGTTGGTAAAGGAAGGATCTTTCTCGTTTCCTTTATCATCTTTCAGTTCCTTACCTGCGGCATCTTTTACAACCTTTGTTACTGTCAAAGTACCGTTATCATTATCCGTAATTGTCACAATAACCGTATACTTATTAGTTGTATCATACTGATAACCTGCTTCTTTACCATCTACTTCCGTTAACGTATAAGTATAGGTCTTACCAGCATCCTTTTCTGAGTACTTAAGGTTAAATGTAGCTTGCCCAGTTGTCTTATCTACCGTTGCAGATGTCTGACTTGCTTCCGGTGTTCCTTCCGCAGGCGTCAGTACAAAGGTAAAATCTTTTGTGGCAGCATTGTTAAGCTCTCTGCCCTCAAGAATTTTATCTACAGTTAAAGTCGTACTACCTTTGGCTGTGTACTTGTTTTCAAGAGTACATTTTTCTTCGCCATCATAAGTAGCTGTTACTGTAAGGTTACCATTTCTTCCATTTGCACCGGCTGCTCCCTCGCTGACAGTTACTACCACATTCACAGGATCTGCATAAGCATATCCGAAATTTGTGTCATCAATTGTAGAAGTGTCATTCGCTCTCCGAACCTCTTTGATCACATATTTGTGCGCACCTAACTGATTCTCTTTAAAGGTCAGTTCCGGGAAAGTTACTGTAGATGAAAGCACACCGGTTTCACCTGCAACAGTCTTTGTGTTCGTTACAGCCTTACCATTTTCAACTGTATATACACCAGTTTCTTTTCCAGAATCATCCACTTCGTACAGTTCAAAGGTAAACATGCCATCTGTGAGGTTTTTACCTGTCAGAGTTTTTGTCAGAGTTAACGGAATCGCTCCTGTTGCTTCGTATTTATTAGTAAATACGAAAGCCAGGGGAGCATCACTTTTATCAACTTTCCATGGTGTTTCGGAACCATTCTTATAAATCGTTTTTGTAATAGAAAGTTTTCCGTCTCCACCATCTTCTACTTTGACATCAATATTATAGTAATCTGTAGAGTAGCTATACCACTTCTTATTTAGGTCTTTTGTCTCCCGTACCTGATAATAGAAGGTCTTTCCAATATCACCAGCTGAATAAGAAATGTTTGAAAATGCACTTACTGTTCCATTTTCTGGAGAAGTAATCGCCTCTTTCTTTCCATTTCTATGCTCGCTGTCCGTTCCCTCATATAAAACAAATTCAAAAGACTTATCCGTCGGTACAGCCAGTTGTGTTTCTCCATCGGTAGTAGAAACCACTTCTTTCTGAACACTGATAGATAATCCACCTTCTGCATTATAAGTATTGGTAAAGCTAACTGCACTGCCACCGACTACACTCGGAATTACATTAAGTGTGCCGTCTCCCTTATCACTTACTGCCACGGTTATCGTGTAAGAAGCGGTGTCATACTTATAATTGCCAGACGTATAGCCATTATCCTTTGTTGCATCTGCCGGAATAACTTCTTTCAAATAATAGGTATACGGACTATCTTTGATGTCATCCTGCGTATAGTACGGTGTTTTAATTGTAAACTTACCATCTTCACCGTTAGACACCATACAGGTCTGAGTAATTCCATTTGCATCTTTATAAGTAACAATGTTTCCATCTTCATCATATAATGCAAAATTAAAGGTCGGAACGTTACCTTTGATGTTTTTAACTGTTTTGGTTCCGCTGATAGAACTCTGGCCACCTGCTTTGTAAGTATTGGTAAAGGTAACCTTCTTATCCTCCACAATGGCTCCGGTTCCAGAAGAAACCTCATACGTTGCTGATGCTACCAGTTTGGTTCCGGCTTCATCAGGTGCAACCTTTACTTCCATTGTTACTTCTGCTGTAGAATAAGTAACACCTGGAGCTTTCTTACTATCTGTCGGTACTACCTCGCTGATTGTATAGGTGTATGTACCTGCCTTCTCATAAGGAATCGTATCAAAAGTTACCTTACCGTCTGCATCAACACCCTTTGTCTGAAGCGGCTTTCCATCTTTGTCTTTCAGTACAAATTCAAACTCACCTGCACTGAAAGTCTTTTCATTGACAAGCTTTCTGTTTCCAGTCAAATTTTTGTAAATTACCGCCTGGAATCCCGTAGCGGTAGCGCGTGTATTGGTAATAGTAACAGTACCGCCACCTTCCGGAACTTCCTGAGGAGAATTTGTTGAATAATTATTTTTAACGCTCTCATCCTCTAACTCAACAACCCGATAATAAATCTTTTTGCCATTTTCATAGGTAAGAAGATCGGACCAGATCGCTTTTTCCCAGGTGTTTCCTGTTCCTTTAAGAGTCTGAGGATCACCAACCTTCTCCCAGGTCTTTTTCGCATCTGAACTCTTTTCAAGCTGGAACTGAATGCTTTCCGGACGTTTCTCATCCTTATTATTTTCATCATTCCAGTATTTGGTTGCCTCGACCTTAATCTTAGTCGGTTTGTAGGTGTTCGTAACAGTGATTGTCGGTACTTTATCAATCTCCTGTACTTCACCGTAACTTACCGTATAATGAGACGGAACGGTCTCTTTTACACGATAGCTTAACTTCTTGCCAGACTCATAGCTGGGAAGATCCTTCCAGATATAACTCCAGGAACTGTCTGCATTCAGCACAACCTCACCTGGAACATCTTTCCAGTTTTCCTCTTTACTCGTATCTATGCTCTTCTGAAGTTTTACTTTGACAGATTTCGGGCGGTTTCCATCATCGTTTGTCTCGTCATTGCCAGACCATACTTTTACCACCTTTAAATTCTCTTTAGCAGGAATGTGAGTGTTGGTAACGGTCAGGGTCTTGTCATCAACTTTACTTGTATATCCAAGTTCAGCTAATTTGTCTGCATCAAACTCCGTAAATTTGCCATCTGTAAGGGTACCTTCTTTGACGGTATATGTAATTTCTTTACCGTCCTTATACTTCGGCAGATTAGACCATCTATATTTCCAGTTATTACCCGTACCTACTTTCTGAATGGCGTTTACAGTTTTTCCATCCCTATCTTTCGTTACCTGCTCGCCATCTGCAAAGAGGCATACATATGCGTTGACATTCTTTCTCAGGCCATCCTGATCATTCGCGTCATCCCACTTTTTAGTAACAGTTTTTTCAACTTTCTCCGGTGTATGCGTGTTTGTAATAGTAACCGTTCCGTCCTGTCCTTTTACACCCCACACTTTTTCATTCGAGTATTGATAGCTGGCAGAATACTCATTGCTGAACCAGCTTTCTTCTACTGTATAAGTGATCTGTTGTCCATTGCTGTCTACTTTGGGCAGATTGTTCCAGGTAACCTTCGTATTTGCCCAGCTTCCAGACGCATCTGCTTTCAGTTTTACCTGATTATTTTTGCCATTTACTACTTCACCATTAACAAGGGTAGGTTCCGTAGTGACATTCGCATCCTGCCAATTCGCTTTTAATGTTACAACAATTTCATCCGGTCGTTTACCATCCTGGTTATTGGCATCATTCCAGCTTTTGGTTGCGCTTACAGAAATTTTTGCTGTATTCAGAATAGAGAAAGCGGCAGTAGCGCTGCTACGCTGTTTCACCGGATACTGTGGATCTTCAAATTCTTTCTCACCAGCAATCTGGAAATAATAATATTCAGAATTTAATAAATATCCATCCGGTACTTTTGTCTCTTGGAAGCGGTATTTCACTCCTGAATCCAACTGTAACGCAGGATCTGCTGTCGTGATTTCCGGTGTCTGGCCAAAATATGCATATCCATCTGCTCCAGTCGTTACTTCCTGCATTTTATCCCATGCTTGTGAAGTTTCATTATAACGTTCCAATGCAAAGGTTACCCCGGCAAGCGGATCTGTATTTTCCCGGTCACCCTTATAAATTTTAATATAAGTTTTTCCCAGGGTAATTCCGCCCTCTGTCGTCTGTGTCTTTTTAACGGTTCCATCCTGACTGCTGACTTTCTTTACACTACCGGCAGAAAAATCTGCGGTATTGTCCCAGCTGACATCACCGACTCCGGAACCGACCTGAACATTGGCCTTATAGGTTACATAATAGGTATGATTATTACCTGCTTCCGGATTATGAATTTCCAGAGTAAATTCATGAATAGCCTCACTCTCACTATACTGGATCGTCATCGTATAATAGGGACCTGCTACAACATCTTTTCCGATGGTCTCTCCGGCACCATTCGTTACAACAACACTGCTCAGATCCAGCGCCATCGTAGAAGACATCTTATCCTTCACCGTATAAACAGCGCCCTCACTTCCTGATATCAAAGAGGCATTTCCTTCATTGATGATCAGCTCGAACTCTGCCACATAATCCTTTGTCTTCTTATCCTTATCTGTCCAGGCATCCGGATCTTTCAACAATACCTTATCAAAGACATTGCTGGGGATTGTTACCGTTGTGTCTGCGGAACCTGCTTCTTTATCATCTACCAAAATTTTCGCTACATTCTTAGCTTGAATGGTTTCTCCCCGATTTACTCCTTCTTTCGTCTTAGTTTCATATGTTACATAAATAACATCAGTGGTCGAATCTGAAATTTCAAACTCAATTGTAATTCCTTCTTCTGTTTTGCTTACTCTACGACATGGCCTTGTTGTATCACCCTTGGTCAAAGTTGCAGAACCTTCTACATACTCTTGACTGTCTGGTAACGTATCTTTAATAGTCACTAAACCACTTGCAAAGTTATTTCCCGCTTTATTAACTGTTACTGTCCAAGTAATTGTATCTCTCGTGCTATCATACGAACCGTCCTTCTGGAAGTTATCATCACGAACCGTCGTATCAGCAGAACCGGAGCTTAACTTCCCATTGCTGTTTAACTCACCTACATTAGACAGAGTGCCATTTTCATTTACTTTCGAGTAATACTTGATTTTTACGGTCTCTGCCTGTTTCAGAGTAAGTGCCGGGAAAGAAAGCTGGAAAGAATTCTTTGTCTGATTCGTCACTTTGACATCCAGACTGCTTCCATCTCCTTTAGTCACTTCAATTTTCAGATACTGATTATCAGCATTAGTAGAAAGAGTGCCTGCAAACTCATGAGTTCCGTAAAGCGTATCGGTATAGGTAATTTCACCATCCTTGTAAGTTCCTTTCGGAATCGTAAGAGTTGCTTCCCAGGGAACGTATTTTCCATCTTCTGTCGGTTCCACTGTTCCAGCAGTCTTCGTCACTTTTCCGATTCCATCACCGGTACCTGGCTCTAAGGTCACATGAGACTGGGACGGGAATTTTCCATTTACGGTTGCCGTATTGTATGCATCTGTCTTTTTATCGACTTCTTCTGCTGAAGTAGCATAGGTAAAGGTATATGCTTCTTTTCCGGCAGTATCCGGCATGGTATAGGACCAGGATTTTCCGTCACTTCCCATGGTGACTTCATCCCAGCTGATGGTATCCTTTCCATTGATTTTCGGACTTACCTGAATCGGCTGACTCTTATCATAGTTCAGTTTTCCTGTAAGTCTGTCACGGATAACCAAGCCAGCTACCGGCTGATCTCCTTCCGGATTCAGAACAATCGTCCATGTTGTTTTTCCGGTATTCTTATCTACACCATTATTGGACTTATTTAACCAGATATGTTCATAGGAGGCATCTCCTTTTACAGAGATCACCTTATCATCCACCGTAATCTCTGCGCTGTTGTCCAGTCCCGGAATTTCTCCATTATAATTTAAGAGAACATCCTCTTTAATTTTTGCTTTATAAGTAAGTTTATGCTCACCTTTGCTCAAAGATTGAATCGTGACTTTAAAGGGATTTGCTGCCGTATCTGTTGTAAAACCGCTCTTGCTTCCATCCAGTTCTACACTGTCTGCCACCAGTTCCAGACTGCTGCCCAGTTTATCCGCAATTACTGCATCAGAAACATCCGCATCTGCATCCAGCGTGATTGTGAAAGTAAAGGTTCCTGTTTCTTTATCATAGGCACTGGCACTCTTATTAGCAGCCAGTTTACCACCATCTGTCAGTTTCACAGTTACCTGTGCTTTACCACCGAAATCAATTGTAAATTCTTTATCTGTCTCCACATTGCTCCGGTCAAACTGTGCCCGTACAGTGATCCATCCTTTTGCTGTAGTAGAACTATTGATTTCCTTATTGAAACGAATCTTAATTGAGCCATCTGTCTCTACATCATATTCTCCTACCAGGGTTTTGGGTTCATCTTTCGTTTTTAACTGGTTATTCGTAGATGGCTCCAGTTTCGCAATACCTTTTGGCATCTGATAAACTACAAGCGTCTGTCCTGTTTTTTGATCGTATACGGGAAGCTGATTCGTTCCACTTTCTGCAAATTCCAGATTCAAAAGGAACCAGCCATTGTTTGCCATGGTATCGCCTGGGTTATAAGGATTTCCATCACTCGTCTTGATCGTTGCAGCGGTGAGGAAATCATCTAACTTGATTTCTGCTGCCTGAACCGCGATTCCATTCTCCCCTTCGCCAGCCTGTGTTGCCACTTTAGCTCTGGTTTTCGCTTTCTGCTTTTTACTCTTTGCCTTGGTCTCGCTTTCCGTTTCGGTCTCTGCTACGGTCTCTCTCTCAGTTTCAACCTCAGTAACTGCTTCACTCTCGGTTTCGGTTTCAGCGATCGTTTCAGTTTCCGTCTCTGCAACCGTCTCGGTTTCACTTTCGGTTTCTGCAGCTGTCTCTGTCTCACTCTCGGATTCTGATTCAACCTCAGTAGCTGCTTCTGTTGCAGTCTCACTTTCAGTCTCGCTTTCCACTGCAACCGCCTGTGTACTGATCACAACCACGGTACTGTCAGTCTGGATGCCTTCGATAATGTAATCGTTGGTCTCCGGAGTTTCATCGTTGGTTCTGGCAGGGATGGTTCCGTCTACCAGGATACTGGTAACTTCATAGCCCTCTGCCGGGGTTACGGTGAAGACGATCTTGCCGTCTTTGGCCATAGCAGTGCCATTGGTTACGTCTGCGCCGTCAACCGTTACGCTCGCACCTTCCGCACTCTGAAAAGCCACGGTATTCTCTACTGCAGCGCTCTCCGGAGCGTTGGATTCGGTTTCTACTTCTGTGGCTGTTCCATTTCCATCCGGAAGCGCATAGGTCACTTTGGCAGTGGTGCTCTGGATGGAGCAGTTCGCCGGAACAACGCCATTAGCGCCGATGGCCACATCAAAGGTGATCTGTGTGCCCACTTCAAGAGAGGTATCCACAAACTGAAACTCTTCTGTGAAGGACTCGCCTTTTTTCAGAATGTACTCCACATAAACATGACCGTCTTTGTCGGTTTTCAGCTGAAACTCACGTTTGGTCTCAGGATCGGTAAATTTACCGTCAGTAAACTGCGGATAGCCTGCATTTTTATTCCAGGCATAAAGTCTGGTCTCAACGGTATCCACGCTGCTGTCAGCGCTGAGCTCATAAGTCACTTTCAGTCTTGCAGGCTCTCCATCCTTCTGCGTGGAAGCTTCCTCTGTTTTCAGGGTCAGGCTTCCTGTGGCAGACGGTGTGGTCTGCGGCTCTGTCTCTGCGTCTGTAGCTTCCTGTGCTGCTGTCTGCGCCTCTGCGGCCTGTTTTGCTGCCTCTGCATCTGCTGCTGCCTGCGCCTCTGCGGCCTGTTTTGCTGCCTCTGCGTCTGCTGCTGCCTGTGCTTCCGCGGCCTGTCTTGCTGCTTCTGCATCTGCTGCTGCCTGTGCTTCCGCGGCCTGTCTTGCTGCTTCTGCATCTGCTGCTG
>OLNW01000755.1_pt1 | contig 36100 bp, 47 predicted proteins | sample 1672121 | NCBI WGS metagenome assembly OLNW01 (sample SAMEA3136648, study PRJEB25190) | human gut metagenome
AAGAACGTTTGTGTGAAATTGCACAGACGGATATTGAAAAGATAGAGGTTGCAAAGGAAGCTACAATGAGAGGATGGGAAACGTTCTATCCTGTAAGAAAGATAAAAAATGTAAAGACACAAAACAAGCAAGCAGAAGCAAAGAAAACAAAATTCAGTAATTTTCCGAACAGGGATTATGATGTCTCTGATTTAGAGAGAAAGTTATTGATGAGTTGACAGGGGTGAGAAAATAATGAACGAACTAATAATTGACTGTTTTGCAGGCGGTGGCGGTGCGTCAACGGGAATTGAAATGGCATTAGGCAGACAAGTTGATATTGCAATTAATCACGACCCAGATGCGATATTGATGCATCGGACAAATCATCCGGATACATTGCATTTAACTGAGGATATTTTTAAAGTCAACTTAAAAAAATACATAAAAGGCAGACGTGTGGCTCTTATGTGGGCATCTCCGGATTGTACAAGTCATAGTAAAGCAAAAGGTGGGCAACCTCGAAAAAAAGGTCTTAGAATCCTGCCATGGGCGGTTTATAAACATGCAAAAGATATCCTGCCAGAAGTAATTATCATGGAAAATGTTGAAGAAATTCAGCAGTGGGGACCATTGGATGAGAAAGGACGTCCCATTCCAGAACGGAAAGGTGAGGACTATAAGAAATTCATAGCTGCAATGAAAAATTTGGGGTATGAATTTGATAGTAGAGAATTAGTAGCAGCAGATTACGGAGCACCAACGACAAGAAAACGCTGGTATGCAATTTTTCGAAGAGATGGCAGGGAAATTTGTTTTCCATCACCAACGCACAGTAAAGACGGAATAGGCTTTAAACGCTGGAAAGAGTGTGGAGAGTATATTTTTTGGGATGATTTAGGAAAATCTATATTTGACCGGAAAAAGCCTCTTGCAGAGGCAACACAAAAGAGAATTGCAAATGGAATCAAGAAGTATATTATTGATGCGCCAACTCCCTATGTTGTAAAAAATGAAAAAGCACTTGCTTTTATTATTCAATATCACGGAGAAACGAAAAAAGGAGACTCCAGAGGACAGTTACTTACAGAGCCACTTAAAACGATTGATACATCGAACCGATATGGATTAGTGACAGCGTTTATTACAAAATATTATAAAACTGGAATCGGACAGGGATGTGATGAGCCTTTACATACAATTACTACATCACCAGGACATTTCGGACTTGTGTCTGCATTTTTAATAAAATATTATGGCTCTGGTGTAGGACAAGAATTAGATAAACCACTGGGAACAATTACAACAAAGGACCGGTTTGGTCTAGTAAATGTTGTGATTAATATCAAAGGTCAAAAGTATGTGATATCTGACATATTTTTAAGAATGTTAAAGCCAGAAGAATTGAAACGGATGCAAGGATTTCCAGATGATTATATCATTGACAAGGATTACAATTGGAAAAGCTATCCAGTAGCAAAGCAAGTGGCTAGAATTGGAAACAGTGTTGTGCCGGAAATGGCTAAAATGCTTGTAGAAGCAAATTGTAACTACTTGAAAAAAGGCGAGAGAATGCCGAATTTGTTGATAGATGATACAGGAAAACAATTGAAATTTGCGTAAGAGGGTGAAATTGAAAGTGATTATGTTTGTATTAGTGCTCTTAGCACTTACAGCAAGCTGCTGGATGATTGTTCGAGATACTGACAGAGAAGTGGACGATGCGGAGCAGGAAGAATATTTGAAGAGATGGATGGAGATTATCGTATGAGCGTAGGATATGACAAACTAAAAGCGGCGGTTGACAAGGATTGCAAAAAGGACGGCGGAACCATACACTTAGAAGGGTGTGTGACCTGCGGAGGCAAGTGCTTCCATAAGTATTGCAATAAGTTCAAGTGGGTTATCGACAGAGCTAAAGCCTACGGAGAGGCTACTGGGCTGAATTGGGAGGACGTTCTTGATAGCTGGGAGACTGACAGAAATTATTGGTACATGAACTATTATCAGGATTGTAACCAGCCGGAAATCAAAGCAGGGAAAGTGAGGGTATTCGGAACGATATTTGAGTTAAAAGAGGCTATCGGAAAAATGAAGTTTCGTTGCCCGTCCTGTGGAAAAGAAAGCTCGAACCCTTATGAGTGCAAGGCGTGTGGCTGGAAAGTTTACGGTCTACTGGGAGACATGGGAAAAGGCGTTTTTGTCTATGTAAAAGAACAGCTCAGAGGAGAGACTATGTTCATGCCGGTATCTTGGGAGCAGGACAAAGTATTACAGCCAGGAGAAAAAGAAGTGAAAGATTATGTAGAAGTCAATGAAAACAAGTGTAGTGAAGTACATAATTGTATGTGCACAAAAGAAATCAATCGAAAAACATATTGTCGTGGATGTGGAAGTGCAAGGTAATCAAGTAAATGAACGGAAAGGATAAGAAAATGAGTTATAGAGATATTACATCCCAGGGTGCTTCGGTGCTCTGGGGAACGAGAGCGGCAGAAAGAAATGCTGAAACAAGAAAGAGACTTGGACAAGAGCATAATGTCAGAATCGGGGACAAGGTAAAAATTATCACAGAAGAAGTGAGTGAGGAAAAAGACGGACGCAGAAAAAGAAAGAAAATCAGAAAAGCGACAGTTGTTGATGTGTACGAACATTTCATCCTGCTGCGAATTAAAACAAAAGCAGGAAACGGCTTTTTAGAAACGTTTACATATCAAGAGTTTGAATGTATGCGAAAGTAGGTGATGCCAGTGGAGCAGGAAGAAATCTACGAAAAAGTTCAATATCTTTTACAGTATGAAAATGCTAAAAGAGAAGAAAAACTTATTAAAGAAAGAATTGATAAAATGCAGATGGATAAATTATTTCCGTCTGCAACAGTGAATGGGATGCCACGAGCATACAGCAAAAGTGATTTGTCAGATATTTTTGTGTTAGAAGAAAAATTAAATGAGGAGTTAAGAGAAAAACATCTGAAAAGTATAAAATTGCGGATGGAGATAGAGAAAAAACTACAAAATATGGACAATGCAAAAGAAAGAGAGGTACTAGAGAGATATTATCTTGATGGACTAACGTGGAAAAAAGTAGCTAAAAAAATAGGATATGGAGAAGCACAGACATATAGATTACGAAATACAGCATTAAAAAATTTTAAAATTTAAAAAAAGATGATAGTAAATGATAGTTTCAGATATGATATAGTGTAAACAAGTGTTAAAGGATATATACCTTTTAATACTTAAGCCATTGGTTGGTTTTTTGATTTCAATAAGGCAAACCTCCTACATAACTTTTTGAATCGTATTTAGCCTGCTGTTGATATCAGCAGGTGCAAAGCATAGTTTAATGGCAGAACACAGTGTTGGGCTGAATGGGAGTTCGAATCTCTCTGCTTTGTTAGTACGTGACGGCGTACTCAACTCACTTGGCGGAGTTAGCGTCAAGAGTCCGCAAGAACTAATCTTGCAGGTTTCTCCTTTATTTTATATTTTTATCTGTGTAGCACTCAGTTAAGTTAGCTGGGTGCTATTTTTAATTACAAAACAAACAAAGTAAGAGGTAGGTGGCAAAAATACTTGAAAAAGAAAATATTGATAAAGCACAAGTAAAGTCTGACTACCTATCAGGGATGAAGATAAAAGAAATTGCTGATAAATATAATGTCTCATTAAACACTTTGAAATCGTGGATAAAGAGATATAAGTGGTCAGAAGAAAAGAAAAAGGGTGCACCTTTACCTAAAAAGCAGGGTGCACCCTTGGGAAATAAAAATGCAGTGGGCGCAGGTGCACCAGTCAGAAACAATAACGCAGAAAAATATGGCTTTTTTAGCAAATATCTTCCGGATGAAACAAAAGAAATATTCGATGCTATCAGTCAAGCGAATCCATTAGATTTGCTATGGCATCAGATTCAGATTGCTTATGCCGCTATTATTCGAGCACAAAAGATTGCCTATGTAAAGAATCATGAAGATAAGACAGTAGAAAAAATCGAGGATAAGACCGGAAATGTCATAGGCGAAAAGTGGGAAGTGCAGCAGGCTTGGGATAAGCAAAATGAATTTTTAAAGGCACAGGCGAGAGCACAAGGAGAATTAAGGTCACTAATTAAACAGTATGATGAGATGTTGCATAAAGATTGGGAACTTGCGTCTGAGGAGCAGAAAGCGAGAATAGCGAAGATAAAAGCGGAAACAGAGAGGTTATCTTTGGCAGAGGCAGATATCAATGATGATGGAATTGAGGTAATTAACGATGCAGGCGAAAAAGCAAATCAGAATATCAGAAATAGTAATACCGAAGTATTTGCCGATATTTAACGATAAGCAGCATAAGCATATTATACTTACTTCAGGACGTGCCGGAACAAAATCAAGCTATGCAGGTGTTAGAACAGTTTATCAGATTATAGATGATGCGCATGGCTCCGCTGTTGTCTTGCGTAAGCATCACAATAAACTGCGTAAGACAGTATATAAAGAAATGCTTCGAGGCATCAACAGGCTTCAGATGCCAAAAAATCGTTTTTACATAACGAAAAGCCCGATGGAAATCACTTACAAAAAGTACAATACGACAATCTATTTTTCTGGTTCAGATGGCATTGATGATACAAAAGGTATTATTGACGAAGATAAACCAATTAAGTTGGTTATTCTTGATGAGTTAACAGAGTTCTTCGATGATGGTGAGGGCGAAGATGAACTTGCCAATATCGAAGCAACTTTCGTTCGAGGGAACAAAGCAGGGTTCCAGATGATTTATTTGTACAATCCTCCTAAGAATCCAAACGCACCAGTAAATGTCTGGTGTAAAAAAATGGAAAAGCGTCCAGATTGCATCCACGTGCATACAGATTACAGGGATGTGCCTGCAGACTGGTTAGGACAGGATTTGATTAATTCGGCTAAAGCAATGGAGTTAATTGACCCTAAGATGTACAGATGGACGTGGCTTGGAGAGTCAGTTGGCGTGGATGAGCTGATATATTATATGTTCGGCGAACGGCATAGGCAAAAACCAAATCCAGATAGAAGATATGACAGAATCTACATTGGCGGTGATTATGGTCAGCAGAATGCAACAACATTTCAGGCTTTCGGGCTTGATACTTATCAAAAAAAGTTTTCTGGCTTGGCAGAATATTATCACAGTGGGCGAGAAACTGGAAAGCAAAGAAGCCCATCAGAATATGCAAGAGACTTGGCTGAACTCATGAATAATTTGCATGAGCAATATGACAGCCGAGTCTTTTATGTTTTTCTTGACCCATCAGCAAAGGGTTTGGCAGAGGAAGTTAAACGAGCAACTAAAGCAGGAAATCTTGATTATCAAGTATTTCTTAGAGATGCTGAAAATAATGTGGCACTGGGAATCAGCCGTGTACAGAAAGCCCTTGCGTTTAATGTTATGTCAATTTCTCCTGAGCAGGAGAACGCAGTAAAAGAATTTGGAGTGTATGAGTACGATAAAAAGTCTATTGAAAAAGGCAAAGAAGTGCCAGTGAAAGAGAATGACCACTGCATGGACGCAATCCGCTATGCAGTCATGGGAGCATGGAGCAAAATAAAATATTGGCTGCCTAATGATGATATAGAAGATACAAAAGAAAATTAGCAGCAGGGAGGTGAGAGACAAGGATGAATATTTTCGATTATTTTAGAAAAAAGGGAATTGATACAGTAGATGCTTCGTTTTATCGAAAGATTGACGAATGGATAAGTTGGTACAACTCAAATGTTCGGCAGTTTAGTTTTTATAAAGTATACAGCGGAAGAGGAACATGCAAACGATGCAGGAGAAAGAGCATGGGAATGGCAAAGAAGCTGTCAGAGGACATTGCCGATTTACTCTTAAATGAAAAAGTAATGATTACATTAAGTGATGAGAAAACACAAGAGTTTGTACAAAATGTGCTTAATAATAATCAGTTTTTTGTTATGGGAAATGATTACCAGGAACGAAAAGCATATTCTGGTACAGTGGCATATATTCCGTATCTGTATAATATGTCAGTTAGAGAAGATGGAAGTATAATAGATGGTAAAATTGGTATCAACTATGTAGATGCAAAGAACATTTATCCAGTCAGCTGGAACAATGGAATTGTAACAGAGTGCATTTTTACTTTTGTACATACAGTCCGGCAGAAAAAATATATTCATATACAGTTTCATCGGTTAGATGAAAGTAGTAATTATGTAATTGAAAACAGTGTTTTAGAGTGCACAAGAGGAAGCATTGAAGGGCGTGAACTAACGAAAGAAGAGTGGAAAGAGCTAAAACCTTTTGTCAATATGGCAGAGAGGACAGAAACAGGCTCTACAGAACCACAATTTGTTATTGATCGCTTAAATATTACGAACAATGCAGAAGAGTGCAATCCAATGGGAATTGCTATCTTTGCAAATGCGATTGATGTATTAAAAAAGCTGGACACGGAGTTTGACTCATACTGCAATGAATTTGACCTTGGAAGAAAAAGAATCTTTGTTGCACCTGAAATGCTGACTAATATTGATGGAACACCGGCATTTGACCCAGACGATAGTGTATTCTATGCTCTTCCAGAAGATTATGACAAGGAACAGAATGGTCTGATTAAAGAAGTTGATATGAGCCTTCGAGTAGAGCAGCACAGCAAAGCAATTAATGATGATTTGAATTATCTGTCTTTTAAGTGCGGATTTGGAACAGAACGATATCGCTTTGAGGGTAAAAGCGTCAAGACTGCGACAGAGGTCATTTCAGAAAACTCTGATATGTACAGAATGTTAAAGAAACATGAAATCATTTTAGAGGATGCATTGAAGAAGCTAATCAGAATTATCATTCGGCTTGGCATTGTAGCTGGAAATCAGTTAAACCTTGATGCAGACATTGTGATTAATTTCGATGACTCAATTATTGAAGACAAAGATTCTGAACGGCAGCAGGACCGGCAGGATGTCAGCATGGGTGTTATGAGGCTTGAAGAATACCGTGCAAAATGGTACGGCGAGACAGAGGAGCAAGCAAAGAAAAATCTTCCGGAGCAGAACCAGGTGATAGCGTAGTATGCGAGATGATTACAAAAATAAAATGGCTGCCAAAATTGCTCAGAGATATCAAAATTTAGAAATGAGAATCATGCAAGATATTGTTCGGCGAATCAAAAAGACAGGTAAAATTACTAGTACAGCGGATTGGCAGATTAATAGATTGCAAATCATTGGATATTCTTCAGAAGATATTGAAAGAGAAATTAAGCAGGTATTAAACGCTTCTTATCCGGAAATGTTTGAATTGTATGATAATGTGATTGATTCAGAATATGTACGAAATAAGGATATATATGAACAAGTTAATGCACAGTATATTCCATTTGAACAGAATGGGCAGTTGAAACAGATTACAGAGTCTATCATAGAACAGAGTCTTGAAGATTTGGAAAACATAACAAATTCACTAGGATTCTATTTAGATTATGGAAATGGAAAAAAGATTGCAACTCCATTGTCACAGATTTATATCAATTATTTAGATGATGCGTGTTTTGACATTGTAACGGGAGCATTTGACTATAATAGTGTTTTAAGACGAGTTGTTACTCAGCTGACAAATTCTGGTCTCAGAAAAATAGAATATGCTTCTGGAAGAGCAAACAGGGTGGATGTTGCTGCCAGAAGAGCGGTATTAACTGGTGTGAGTCAAGTTACCGGAAAGATATCCGAGTATAATGCAAAAAAACTTGGAACAGAGTATTTTGAAGTAGAGTGGCACGCAGGAGCACGTCCCACTCATTCCGTGTGGCAAGGTAAAATTTGGTCGAAAGAACAGCTGTATTCTGTCTGTGGTCTTGGTACCGTAACAGGACTTCTTGGAGCAAACTGCTACCATACATATTATCCTTTTATCAAAGGGATATCAGTAAGAAACTGGTCTGATGAGTGGCTGGAAGAGCAGAACCGAAAAGAAAACAGACCAAGAGAGTTCCAGGGAAAAGAATATACTTTATATGGTGCAAAGCAGAAGCAGAGACAGATGGAAACTGCTATGAGGGCACAGCGTGAAAAAGTTCGTCTGTTACAGCATGGAGGTGCGGACCGGCAAGAAATCATTCTTCAAAAAGCAAAATATCAAGCTCAGTTGAATGAGTATGCAAGATTCTCAAATAAAATGAAACTTCCTCAAGAACGAGAACGTATCTATCTTGACATGCGTGGAAGAGTAGCAACAAATATAAAGTATCAAAATGCTATGTTTCCTCCAGAAATGATAGAAAATGCTTCTAAAGATATTACGCAGTATAAACAATATAAAAAAGTGCTTGGAGAATCTATTGGAACACTTGCTAGCTTTGGAAAAATAAAATATAATGGTGGAGAGCAGTGGAAACAGCTTCAGAAAAGAGTTTTGACGTATCGTGAAATCAATAGTAAGGAATGGTCCGAAGAATTCAAAATCAAATCAAAACAGGCGTATGACAGATTTAAGGAAAAGGGGGAAGAACTGTCAGTACATGCTTTGAGCCGATTGCCAAGGTTAAATAAACCAGGATATGAAACTATTCAGGAGAAAGATGTTCTTGACCTGATAAAGTCTAAGCCAAATTATTCTGAAGGAGAAGAAAAAATTATTTGGTTCAGCCAAAGTAAGCAGCTTGTAGTTATAAAAAATAAAAGTTCCGGCGATGTGGTCAGTATTGTTCGAAGAAAGAATAAAAAGGAGGCGTGGAAAGATGCTGGTATTTAGAAAAAATATGAATTATATAAAAGATTTTCTTGAAAACACGCCGAAAGATATATATGAGTTTTCTGTTATACTTGAGGATGCATTAGTTGACGAGTATGATATGATGTATGCGGAACAGCCAAGGGCAACAGAAATATTAGCAGAAGAAATTCCTGATATTTGTGCATCAGCAGAACCAGGAATGAAACCAGAAGAAATTGAAGATTTTAAACGAAAGTTAGAAATTGAGTATAATAAAGCGTTTAAAGCTATTATATAATTGCCACCTGTCATTTCATTAGACTGGTGGTATTTTTATGGAGAAAATGATGATTGAAGTAGAAGTAAAACAAAAAGGCGTCTATATCAATGGACATGCAGGAAGAAAAGAGTCAGATGGCATTGATAGAGCATGTGCGGCAGTATCGGCTCTGACATGCAATTTAATTAACTCATTAAGAGATTTAACAGATGATAGAGTTGTTGCAAGCACCAGCAGTGGAATGGCGACAATCGAATGGGAACAGTTGTCAGATAAAGGACAGCTTTTAATTGATTCATGGTTTCTGGGACTGACAGATATCAACAAAGAATACAATTGTATCACATTTTTGTAGGAAACACCCCAAAGGGTGTTTTTATAATGCCTAAAACGTGAAGGCATAAAAAGCTCGGGAGCCTGTCGAGGCGAAACGGAGGTAAATATGAAGTACAGAATGAATTTACAGCTCTTTGAAACCGGCGAAGGAGCTGACCCTGGTCAGCAGGGTGGAAGAAACGCTGGGAGTGCATCCGGAGCACATAATACCGGAACGTATACTTATGAACAGCTGGAAGAAATTGCAAATGCACGTGTAGAACGTTCAGAGCGTACAGCACTTGCTAATTTTTTCAGAAATCAGGGAATGACAGAAACAGAAGTTACGCAGGCAATTAATAAATTTAAAGCAGAGCGTGCAGCTAATCAGCCGGATGCTACGAAATTGCAACAGGAACGTGACGATGCTTTGAATGAAGTAAAGCAGATGAAAAACGAAAAGTTCCTGTCTAGCAAGGGAGTAAAGCCTGATGACCTTGATTATATTATGTTCAAAGTATCAAAACTTGTAGATGATAAAACAACTTTTGAAAAAGCAGCTGAGAAGTTTTTGAAAGAAAATCCAAGATTTGTGGGTGGAAATTCTTACAGAATTGCAGATTCATCAGTAGGAAATTCTTCAAACGGTTCTGGAGGAAATATGAATATGTCTATTAATGACAAAATCAGAGCAGCTGCAAGAAGATAAGATAGTGGAGGTATGAGATGAACAACAGAATGAATTTAAGAGTGTTTGAAGATGCAAATATTATTGACCGTAGCGGTGTTGAATCATTAATTCCGATTCAGGAAAGTAATGAGATTATTCAGGGGACAATTGCTCAGTCAGCAGTTTTATCGAGAGGGCGAAAACTTGCTAATATGACAAGCAAACAGTATAAAATGCCAGTGCTTGATATGCTGCCAATTGCGTACTTCGTAAATGGTGATAGTGGACAGAAAAAAACTACAAAACAGGCATGGGATAAGAAGTTTATTACAGCAGAAGAGATTGCAGTTATTGTTCCGATTCCAGAGGCTGTATTAGATGATTCCGAGTATGATATCTGGGCAGAAGTGAAACCGAGAGTGACCGAAGCATTTGGAAGGGTAATTGATGGAGCAGCATTGTTTGGAGTAGATAAACCATCCACTTGGCGTGAAGATTTAGTAACAACAGCAACAAAAGCAAAAGCATTTGTTACATTAGGAGCATCAGATAATCTGTATGATAAAATTATGGCAGAAGATGGTGTAATTGCGAAAGTTGAAGGAAGTGGTTATCTTGTAAATGGTCATCTGGCAGATATTTCGATGAGAGCAAAATTGAGAGGTCTTAAAGATGAGGTAGGGAATCCGATTTTTAAATCAGATATGCAGGGAACAACACAGTATGCTCTTGATGGCTCACCGATGAATTTCCCTAACAACGGTGCTTTTGATAAAACAAAAGCACTTATGATTTCAGGAGACTTCTCACAGCTTGTATACTCTATTCGACAGGATATTACATTTAAACTGTTCACAGAAGGAGTTGTGCAGAATTCAGACGGTTCAATTGCCTACAACTTAATGCAGAATGACATGGTGGCACTCCGTGCAGTAATGCGCCTCGGCTGGGAGATTCCGAATCCTATCAACTCTATTGAGAAAGATAAAACAAAGAGATGCCCATTTGCAGTGCTGAAAGCTGGAGAATAAGTGGGAGGTATTATGTATTTAGCAACGAAAGATGGAAGTTCGTGCCGGATTCCAGAGAGAAAGGCAAAATATTACAAAAGCATGGGATATTCACTTGAGAACTTGGATACAGAGACAGTCTCTAAGGAAGAAAAGAAAATTTACGAAAAAGAATCAGCTACGCAGGAAAAAGCAAATTCAGCGAATAGTTGATTCTTTTTTGTAATCTGCGGATTTGCCGGAAACCGGAAAGAGGTGTTTTGATGGTCAAGGATAATGTGAAAAAACTGTATGTAGACTTTGCGTATTACAAAGATGAGTATGGTGGTGTCTATATCAAAAACGAAAAAGATTTCAGACGGACTGAAAAGTTTGCAGAAGCGTTTGTTGATAGAGTTACATTTGGACGTATACAGAGATTACTGACAATTACAGATTTGATTAGAGACACTATCTGCTGCGTAACTGACTTAGTAGCAATACACAACGAAAAAAAAGGAACATCTGTTAAGTCTGAATCAAATGATGGATATTCTATCAGCTACGCAGATGCTGAAAGCGACACTGTTTTACATGCTGAAATGTACAACGCTGTAAGGATATACTTAGCGAACACTGGCTTGCTGAGCAGGAGGTGGGTGAAAGAGTATGATGACAAACAGTGATGTGACTATCTTTAATTTGCGAATCGGAGCAGACCGGAGAGAAAAGTTCTATGCAACAAGAATCCTGGGAGTTTTCTGGTATGGAAGCAAAGCACAGGTAGTATCGGATACAAGCCGGAAGGGTACAGCACAGTGCGTAATCCGGATTCCATACACAGCAACCGTAGAGGGTGAAAAGCAGTATATAAGCGAAGAAGAGTATAAGAAGCTGTCGGATGAAGAGGCAGAAAGGTACTGGACTATCCAGAAGAACGCTTATATTGTGCGAGGACAGCTTGAAGTTGCCGACCAATGGGTATTCGACACGTTCAGTTTTCAACATGGAGTTATCTTGAAGGAAACAATAGAAGACCTGGCAAAGCTGAGACAACATGATGAAGATTTTGTGACTGTCACAGAATATGCCGACAATACAATCAGAGGAACTGATAGGACAAAGCATTGGAGAATAGGAGGAGCATAATGACGCTGAAAAAGATTACAACTCCAAGAGGGTCAATCATCAGTTCGGAAAATGGCACAGCAGAATTGACCTGGAATCCAGATTTTGCGACAAAAAGAAATGCTCAATTTAGCAAGAAGCAGATGTTTGTAGATTCCGAGGTGCTTAGACGATGTAGTCCTAGAGTTCCATTTCGAACCGGTATGTTAGAGAAGTCAGGAATACTCGGGACAGACGTTGGTAGTGGTGAAGTGAATTATATTGCTCCGTATGCTGCAAGACAGTATTACAACACCTCTGATGTCAGGTCTTATGATGCAAATAGAGGGGCGCATTGGTTTGCAAGAATGAAAGTAGCTGAAAAAGATGATATTCTGCGAGGTGCAGATAAAATTTAGGAGGTTACATGGCAGTAAAAAGTATATTAGAGGGCATAACGGACTATTTTCTGCTGTGCCCTCTTTTGCATGATGGAGTATTCCGGGTAGATGCCCTTGGACCAGACCCTGTAGAATACACCATCGAAACAGGGATATTCGACCCGGTAATTCAAAGATATATAGACGGCAGTTCAGAACGGCAATATCAGTTTCAATTTGGCTCGAGAGAGTTTTATAGTATGGATCGAGTACAGAATATTGAAAATAGCACATTTTATGAAGAATTTGCCGACTGGGTGGAGATGAAGAGCAACGAAGGAGAACTTCCGGAAGTTCCGGAAGGAATGCACGCAGAAGAACTGGAGGTGCTGTCGCCCGGTTATATCTTTGACGGAGCTATGAAGAACGCAAGGTATCAGATTTCCTTGCGTTTATTGTATTTTAAGGAGGTAATTAAAAATGACAGGTAATGTAAGCAATGCAAAAGAAGTAATCCAGAGGCATCAGTTTGCGGACTATTTGAATATTGGAACGTCCGAAAAACCGAACTGGGTGGTAATGGGAGTTGGGTTTACGACTTTAGATGAGACATTTGGAGCGGAGAGTGAATCCGAAAAGTATGTATGTGAACCATCTTCTTCATCCTCTGTTGTGTCTTATACAACTGTATTTCCGTTTGAAGCAAGACTTATTAAGAGTCAGGATGCAGTCAATGCATTATATCAAGTCGGAAGAAATCATTTAACCGGCACTGATGCAGAGTTTGAATATTGCAGAGTGGAGCTGTGGGATAAAAAAATGACAGGAGGCTCGACAGTGGTTGCAAATACGTTTGCAGCTAGAAAATTTATTGTATCAGCAGAAGTTAGTGGCGTGTCCGGAGAAAAGAAACAGAGTTTGAGCGGAAATCTCAATGCTGTAGGAGAACCAGTTGACGGATATTTTAATACAGAAGCGAAAACTTTTGAAGAGGCTACAGCTTAGAAAATTTGGAGGTAAAGTGAATGAGTACGTTGAAGATTTGTGGACAAGAATTAGAGTTAGATTTATTTGATGCGGATGTTATGGAAGTTTATGAAAAGTCAATGGAAAAGGTTGTAAAAAGAAATGAAGAACTCAAAGTTCGTACAGATTTATCAAATGCTGATGGCATGCGTGAGACATGCAAAAATGTAAAAGCCTTCTTTGATGAATTATTTGGAGAAGGAACAGCAGAAAAATTATTTAAAGGTAAGAATAATTTAGCAATTTGCATGGATGCTTTTGCAATTGTTGCTACTGAAGCTGGAAAAATGAAAGGGCAGTTAAATGCAATCACAAATAAGTACAATTTGAATAGGGCACAGAGACGTCAAGTGAACAATAATAAGCATAAAAAAATATGATGTAATTGGTGTATAGTTTATGAATTATAACATGCTTATAGACTGCCTTCCAGAAACAATAGAGGTTGAAGGAGCAGAGTATGAGATAGAGACAAACTTCCGCACTTATATTTTGTTTGAACTAATGATGCAGGATACAGAGTTATCAGATGTAGAAAAAGCAATGAGAGGGTTAGAACTTGTGTACAAAAAAATCCCGAAAAATTTGAACTCTGCTGTTGATGGATTGCTGTGGTTTTACTCTTGTGGCAAACAGTGGAGAGAGAAGAAAGCCGGTGAAGTAGAAGGAGCTTCAGAGATTCAGAGAATTTATTCTTTTGAATATGATGATGATTATATTTATTCGGCTTTTCTGACACAATATCAGATTGATTTACAAGATATAGAATACCTCCATTGGTGGAAATTTAAAGCTCTGATGCGGACGTTATCATCTGATTTAGAATTCAGCAAAATCATGGAGTATCGTAGTATTGATATTAATTCTAATATGACAAAAGAGCAGAGAGATTTTTATAGAAGAAAAAAAGAGTTGTACGCTTTACCATTACCTGCAAATGAGGAAGAAAAGATGGATGCAATAGCAGAAGCTCTTATGAATGATGGAAACCTTGCAGGACTGTTATAGGAGGTGACTAGTATTGAATATGTAAAAAAGAGAATGATACAAGTCGAGTGTCCAAAATGTAAATATAAGATGCCGCTGTTTTTTGAAGAGACGGCAAAGTGTTCGGGTGTGATAGTTTCTTGTAAAGGGAGAAATTGTCATACCCATTTTGAATTGAAAATTAAAAACGGAATACAAATCAAGTAGTGCCATTATGAGCCGATGATTGAACCGAAGAATTGAGGTGAGAACATTGAGCTATGATGGCACGCTTAAATTTGACACAAGCATAGATACATCTAGTTTTCAAAGCGGGCTAAATAAAATATCGGACCTTGCGAAAGGAGCTATTAAAACTACAACTGCAGTTATCAGTGGAGCAGCGACAGGAATTACAGGATTGGGAGCGGCTGCTATTAAAGTCGGGGCGAGCTTTGAAAAATCTATGTCAAATGTGGCAGCAATATCTGGAGCTACTGGGGATGAATTAAAAAACCTAACAGATAAAGCAAAAGAAATGGGTGCAAAGACAAAATTCTCTGCTTCTGAGTCCGCAGATGCGTTTTCTTATATGGCGATGGCTGGTTGGAAAACAACTGATATGCTAAACGGTATTGAAGGCATCATGAACTTGGCAGCTGCATCAGGAGAAGATTTAGCAACAACGAGTGATATTGTAACGGACGCATTAACAGCTTTTAAGCTGACAGCAGCAGATTCAGGACATTTTGCTGATGTTTTAGCTACAGCTTCCAGCAATGCGAATACAAATGTCTCTCTGATGGGTGAAACTTTCAAGTACGTTGCGCCAGTGGCTGGAGCGTTAGGATTCTCAGCAGAGGATTGTGCTGTGGCGATTGGCTTGATGGCAAATAGTGGAATTAAAGCAAGTCAAGCTGGTACATCATTGCGTAGCATTATTACGAGAATGGCAAAGCCGACGACAGAAGTTCAAAGCGCAATGGATGCTCTTGGATTGTCACTTACAAAAAGTGATGGTTCTATGAAATCTCTAAACGAGATTATGCTGGATATGCGAGAAGGGTTTGCAAATTTAACACAAGATCAGCAGGCTCAAATGGCTGCATCTTTAGGTGGTCAGGAGGCGATGTCTGGCTTACTTGCAATCGTTAATGCTTCTGATGATGACTTTAATAAGTTGACAGAGTCTATTGCAAATTGCGATGGCGCTACTGCTGAAATGGCAGATACAATGAGCGACAATCTTCCTGAACAGATTACAATTTTAAAATCTGGACTGGAAGGACTTGGAATTTCGTTGTACGAAGAGATGCAGGCTCCGCTAAAAGACGTAGTAAAAGAAGCGCAAACGATGATTCAAGAGTTGCAAGATGCTTTTAACAATGGTGGTTTAGATTCTCTGGTAGTAAAAGCCGGAGAAGTGATGGCGCAAATTGTGACAGAGGTAGCACAGTCAGCTCCTAAGCTAATTGAAGTTGCAGAGAATCTTGTAAGTTCTTTTATAAACGGAATTGTAGCGTATAAAAATGAATTTGCATCTGCCGGAGCAACGATGGCTTCGGAATTAGTATGTGCAATCATGGATGTTACCGGCGATATGTGGTCTGCTGGAATAGAACTGTTTGCAGAGTTTCTACAGGGATTAACAGAACATTCAGAAGAAATTGGACAGTCGTTTGGCAAAATGATAAGTAGAACTGGTGGAGCGGTACAAGAAAATCTGCCACTTATCATTCAGACTGCAAAAGATTTTATAGCTGGATTTTGTCAAGGTTTGAGTGAAGAGTTTCCTGGTGTTTCTGCATTACTAGATGGATTTTTTGATGGTTTTCTGAAAAGCATAAAGGAAAATACAGAAAAAATCCTTGATATTATTTCTAAACTTTTCGAAGTTCTTGATAATCAAGACCCAGCGGCTTTAGAAAGTATTGGAGAAGCCATAGGAACGATTGCATCTGCAATTGTTACACTAAAAGTTGCAAAGAGTGTAACGCAATCTGTTAAAGAACTTTTCTCTGTACTTGGAACTTTTAAAGGCATAGCTTCTGAAACTTGTGGAGTAATAGGAAAAATAGTAGAAGGGTTTAATTTGTGGAGAGGCGGAGCCGGAACTTTAATAGAAGTTCTAAAACTCGAATTTCCACAGATAGCTGCTGTTTTTTCTTCTATTGCTGGAGCTGTTTCTAAAGTAATTGGATTCATCACAGAATTTGGTGCGTCTATAGCCGGAATTGGCTCTATTATTGCAGGTGCGGTTCTTGCTGTAACCAATTTCGTGGATATGTTTGTCAATGGCTTCAATGCCATAAAAGAAGTTCTGATGCTTGTCGGCATCGCATTGGTAGCCGTCGGAGCAGTAATTCTAGGTGTGCCTGCATTGGTAGCTGCTGTAGTGGCTGGAATTGTAGCAGCAGTTGCAACAGCAGTTGTTCTGATAAAGGAACACTGGGACCAGATTGTAGAATTTTTCAAGAGCATCCCGGAGAAGCTGAGTGAACTTGGTTCAGCTATTTCGGAATGGTTTTCTGGCGTCCTGGATAGCATAGGCGAGTTCATAGACTCTGCAGTTGAGTGGTTCTCCGAATTGCCTGGAAAAATCATAGAGGCAATCAGCTCCCTGGCAGAAAGTTTTGTTGAGTGGGGAGCTTCGATGCTTGAAACCGCATCAGAAGTCACAACACAGATTATTGATTCAATCGTACAGTTCTTCTCTGAACTGCCATACAAAATCGGTTATGCGATAGGCTTTGTAATTGGTACGTTGGCTAGTTGGGGAATAAGTGCTTTAGAATGGGTAACAACGACAGTTCCACAAATCATCGAAGCAATCGTGAATTTCTTTGCGGAACTTCCAGGAAAAATTTGGAACTGGCTGACAAACACATATAATAATTTCATTGCTTGGGGAAGTAACATGCTTCAAAAAGCAAAAGAAGTTGCAAGTGTGTGTATAGAAAGTATCATAAAATTCTTTTCCGAACTGCCGGGTAAGGTTTGGAATTGGTTAATTGATACCTATAATAAATTTACTACTTGGGGCACGAATACACTTCAAAAAGCAAAAGAAATTGGTTCTAATACAATAGAGTCAATTATAAAGTTCTTTTCCGAATTGCCAGGAAGAATTTGGACATGGTTAAATAATACCATTCAGAAAATAGCCCAGTGGGGTTCTGATATGGTTCAAAAAGGAAAACAGGCTGCATCTGATTTATGTAGTACTGTGATAGATGAAGTGTCTCAGCTCCCAGGTAAAATGCTTGACGTTGGTTACAATATTGTTACTGGAATTTGGGATGGTATTTGTAATGCTGGGAACTGGTTCAAGAGTCAAGTTTCCTCTTTCTTTTCCGGAATTGTAGATGGAGTTAAAGATGGACTCGGTATTCATTCTCCGTCAAAAGTATTCGCTGATGAAATTGGCAGGTGGATTCCACCGGGTATTGGCGTAGGTATTGAAGCTGAAATGCCGGACCTGTACCAGCAGATGGATGATGAAATGGCAAACCTCGGAAAGCGGATGCAGACGGCGGTTAATGTGGAGACAGGAAAGATTGCTGTTGATAAGAAAGTCAGCACAACCTACAAAGTTGAGAAAGAAAAGCAGGGTGTCTTCGAGAGCGGAGACACAACGGTAGAAATTACCGGAGAGACACACGTTCATGTAGATTTGGACGGTAGGGAAGTTGGAGATACAACAACACCGATTGTCGATGAAAACATGGCGAGAATTGATACACACAAGAAGAGAGGAGGTTAATCATGTCGGAGGTAGGCGTAACGTTTGATGAGACGCATTCGTTCCGGGATTGGGGCTTAAGACTCAAGAAGATTGTTATCGGCATACCGAAAACAAAGACAGAGTATGTGAGCGTCCCCGGCATGAACGGGGACCTGGACCTCTCAGAAGCCCAGAACGGCGGTGTAAAATATGAGATGCGGACCTTGAAATTCACATTCGGGGCAAGAAACTGTAGTTATGAAAGATGGAGCGGTCTGTTAAGCCAGATCGCTTCTGACTTGCAGGGAATCTCAAAGAGAATCATCCTGGATACCGACAAGGGCTATTATTATACCGGCAGGTGTGAGATTGAGACAGAGAAGAATAATGACGTAACAGCGGAGATTGTTATAAGCTGCAAATGCGAGCCGTATAAAATCAGCGTGGATTCATCGGATGAGCCTTGGAAGTGGGATACGTTCAGTTTCATCAATGGCGTTATCCGGAACACCTCAGACATCACGATCAGCTCCGGCTCTGGATGGCAGAAGGTTACACTGGACGGTTGGGTGCATAACGAAACACTCAGAATTGTTTCCAATGCAGAAATGAAGGTAAGGTATCGCAATTCGACCTATACGATATATACCGGCGAGAATATCATGTATGACATTGTTCTGTACAAGGGAGTGAATGACCTTTACTTCCAAGGGACGGGCAAGGTTACGCTGATTCACAGAGGAGGGATGCTGTAGATGTATACGATTAAAGCCTATGTGGACGGCAAGGAGTACACGATTCACGATGCCAGGGTAAAGGCACTGACCGTTGGTGGAAATCCGTATTTTGAAATTGGAGATAATGTCAATGGTTCGGCGACCTTCAAGGTGTTTCCAACACACCCGTACTATGACAAGGTTAAGAAGCTGACAACAGACATTGTGATTTACCGGGATGATGAGCCGGAGTTTTACGGGCGAGTTCTCTATGACGATGAGGATTTTTCTGGAACAAAGAAGGTTTTCGTGGAAGGAGAGCTTGCTTTTTTATGCGACAGCATCCAGAGGCCGAAGGTTTATCATAATATTTCAGTCAAGGCGTACGTGCAGGATTTGATAGATATTCATAATGCACAGGTAGAGGAGAGGAAACAGTTCGTTGTCGGCAGGGTAACGGTAAAGGATTCTAATGATTCACTGTATAGGTATTCAAACTATGAAGATACAAGAACAGCGATAAAAGAGAAGCTGACGAGCAGACTTGGAGGACATTTAGTTATCCGGCACGAGGATGGACAGAGAATCCTGGACTATCTGTCAGACGAAGATTATTACACCAAAAACACGCAGGACATCCGGTTTGGAAAAAATTTGCTAGATTTTTCAAAGAACATGGATGCATCTGATTTAGTCACATGTATAATTCCACTTGGAGCGAAGCTGGACGAAGAAGATCAGGATCCATCATTGGAAGCCATCTCAGATCAGCGAATAACAATCGCAAGCATCAATGGAGGCATTGACTATGTAACAGATGATAATGCCGTAAGAGAATACGGAAAGATTTATAAGACAGTTACGTGGGACGATGTATCTCTTCCGGAAAATCTGAAAAAGAAAGGCGAAGAGTATCTGAAATCTGCCCAGTTTGAGAAGATGGTACTGGAGCTGAAAGCGATAGATCTGAACCTTACGGATGATTCCTTCCAGCAATTCGATGTCGGAAATAAGATTCAGTGCGTATCGATACCGAACGGTCTGGATAAGGAATTTCCGCTTACGAAGAAGAAGGTGTACATTACCAGTTTCAAGAATAATACGGTTACACTGGGCGATGAAACAAGTGTTAAGTCGTACACCTCGTCAAACCGCAAGAGTACGGCTGAAATGGAAGAGACAATAAAATCCTTGCCGAGCAAAACAGAAATCTTGCAGGAGGCTCTCAGAAGCGCACAGGACCTAATAAATAAACAGGTAGCCAGTGGGTATGCAGTACACGTTCCGAATGAGTTCATCGTTGCTGATGATGTGGATTATAAGAACAAAGCAAAGAACCTCTGGAGATGGGGGCTGGGCGGTCTGGCTCATTATAGCCAGGGGTATGACGGACCAATAGACGGAGTGGCGTTGACTATGGACGGAAAGATCAATGGTGAAATGCTTCTTGTAAATTCCGTCAAGACAGAATCTTTGGATGCCGAATACCGGACATCAGTTGAAACGAAGATAACAGAGAGCGAAACAGCGGCGAAAAATCATGCCGATAATAAAGTCAGAGTTGCCAGAGAGGAGATAGAGAATTCTATTTCAAACCTGGAGAATAAGATTTCACTGTCAGTCCGAAGCGTGAAGGAAACGGTTGCAAGAAAGAACTATATTGTTGGTGGAGAGCAAGAGACTCTTGATAAAAGTAAGTTTGCCGTATCCGGAGCAACTAGTAGCTGTACGATTGCGCAGGCAGAATTTTTAAACATGAATGCAATTAAGCTGACGTTTTCTGCAGATGGTTCAGTGACATTGACACAAAATTTAGGAATTATGGAAGCTGGCAATTATAAGATAACGGTTGAAACTGCATATCCAGAAGGTTCAAAATATCGTCCGTCTTATGTTCGGTATGGATTCTCGGGGAATCAGTCTACAGGATATTTCAGTGGATATAGTGCAGATGAGTTTCATACGTTTAGCAAGGAAGTTAAGATTTCTAAAACAACGAAATCTGTAGCAATAACGGTTTACGGATACACTGGTTCGGTAGTGTATCTTACAAACGTGCGTTGTTTGAGAGAAATGCAGGAGTTATTTGATGATTTGAACACTAAATTAGATGTAGAAGTTAGAAAGGTGTCAGCGTCAGTATCAGAGATTTACGAAAATTCATTGCATAATTATTGCAGCAATGGGAATTTTTCAAACAACGATGATAAGTTTACTGGCTGGGGACGAAGTGATACGACTAAAATAACACAGACAACATTTAACGAAAGAACATGTGCAATGATACAGAATACGAACACTGTTTCCTGGTATCAAAAGCCGTGGGAGAAAAAAGGGACAGTAACAGTCAGATTTAAAGCAGCATGTAACGAAGAAGATTCTGAAACTGCAAGGGTAAGGCTGACGATAGATGGAAAGGGATTCTATACTTCTGCTGGAGAGTTAAGCAACGAGTGGACACAATTTGAGTTTACTTCTTATGCGACGCCATCGTATTTTTACACATATTTTTATAATTATGTAGAAAATACAACAGTATATATTACGGATGTGGAAATTTTGGGATATATATCTGCATATTCAGAATCACAGTTTACACTATTGAAAGATTCTATCGAGTCAGAGGTGAAAAGGGCAAAAAAAGGAGAAGAAGAACTTTCATCATCAATTAAACAGAACGCTGAGAGCATCACACAAACAGTGAAAAAAGGAGAAATCGGTTCGTATGTTACACAATACTATGACAGAGTAATTACGGCATTTAACAACAGTAGTAAATATGTGCAAATTAGTGCAGGGGAAATTGCTATTTATGACGATGGAGTGTCTGACTCAAAGAAGAGAGCTGCATTTGACCAAGACGGAAATCACTTTTGGAGAGACGGGTACTATGTCGGAAAGATCGGTACAAATAAGCTCAATGCTGACAATAGTAAGAAAGGGATCAATTTTGACCTAGAATGGCAAGGGGCATATATGACCTGGGCGGCACAGGATTATTCCGGCGCAAGTACGTATTCTATGAAATGGACATACGTACAAAAAAGCAAAGGGTGGAGCGATTATACAGCAGGACGGCTTCATGCAGGATGCGATATTGATATGCATTATAACACACTGAGAAATGTTTCCTTTGAAGATGGAGCAATAAATGGGACACTGAGATTCGTCCAGATTATTTCAATGAATAGTGATGGAACGGTAAATCAGTGGTCAAATAATTGTTCAATGCAATTTAAAAATGGAATCCTTATAAAAGGTACTTGGAATGGGTGAGAAAGGAGATAACATGGCAGAGTATAGAGATCCGGAAAATCAGAAAGCAAATGTGAGAACAAATGAACAGTCTGAAAAGGTAACAGCAACAACAGTTAGAACTTTTACAGAAGCAGAAGTCTTAGCACTGCTCCAGAAAGCGAAGGAGGTAAACGTAAGTAATGGACGAGAATAAGAAGTTGGACGAAGTAAAGAAACCGGATACAACGGCAGTAGAGTTTTATGCAGATGCAAAGCAGACGATTACCCTGGGAGTGAGAAACTTGATTAGAGCTTTTCCGCTCCCTGTCTTTATGATTGAGAACATTTTGCAGGGTCTTTTGCTTGAATACAGAAACGAGGCATACATGGAGCTTGCTTCCAGTGTATCTGAGCATGAGCAGAAAACAGAAGAATATTACAATGCAAAAATGCAGGAAATGCAGGAAAATTTTGAAAAAGAGAAAGCAGAACTGATTCAGGCATTTGAAAATCCAGTAAAAGTAAAAGAGGAAGTGAACTAAATGGCGACAGATATTTCGAAAGAAATAAATCAGCTCAAAAATGCGGTATACGGTGAAGAAGTAAGAGGTGCTTTTGTCTCTTGTATGGAGAAAATTCATGAGGAGAATGAGAGCTATGATAATATTAAAGCTCAAGTAGCACAGTCGGCTGAAAATGTTGAAAAACAGGTAGGAACAATTAATACGAAAGCTGAAGAAGTGCAGACATCACTGGATAATTTAGCTGATGCAATTTCAAATGGAAAGAAACAACAGACGGCTATTGAACAGTCTGTTGAAAAAGGCAAGACTCAGCAGACTAATTTAGAAGAGACTATTAAAAATGCAAAAACTCAGCAGAGTGCAATGATAGAAGAACTAGAGGAAAATTCTAATACGCAAGTAAATAACTTTAACACTCACGTTGCAGAAAAAACGCAAGAATCAGAGCAGGCAATCGCTGATGCAAGGCAACAGGCTGTGCAGACTATTACAAAGCAAGAAGCGTTATCAGTACAGACTGTTAAAGATGAAACAGCAAAATACATCGAAGAGCAGAAGAACGCAGCAAAAGAAGAAATTGGCAGTCGTGCAGATGAGAAAATCGAAGAGATAAATCAAGCCTACAAACCGTTAGATGAGAAAGTAAAACTGTTGAACGAGGATGTTGACACTTTAAAAAATGACACGAAAGAGCTTAATGATAAGAAAATTACAAAGTTTTATGCAAGTTCACAGGGTGGAACTCATCTTGCCGATTCTGATAATGGCAAAATCATGGATATGATGCTATATGGCAAGTCAGAGCAGTTTACTGCTACTGGAAAGAATCTCCTTAAAATTAGAGACGGGGCACAAACAACACGAGGAGTAACTGTTACTGCGAAGGATGGAGTATTTGGATTGAAAGGAACTGCAACAGAAACAGGATGGGCAATATTTGATGTTGATTCTTTTGTGTTAGATAGGACGTGCATTCTTAGCTCTAATATTTCTACTGGTATTAAAGCAGTAGTAGCGAACAAATCATTCAAACCTGTTCTGGAACAGAACGAATCAGTTACTTTAGAAAATGCCGAGGTATCAAAAGTGTGTTTTCTTATCGAAGAGGGCAAAACCTATGGCATTTCTAATATTCTGGTTCAGATAGAAAAAGGCTCTGTTGTCACTTCCTACGAACCTTACACCGGTGGCATTCCAAGCCCGAATCCAGACTATCCGCAAGAGATTAAGAGCGTTGTAAATCCTGTCGTGAAGATTTGCGGAAAAAATTTATTGAAATCAGTTTTAAAAACACAAACAAAAGATGGTGTATCTTGTAAAAACAATAGTGATGGAACGTATACTTTCAACGGTACAATAACAACGGATGGAAAAGAATATGTTGATTTTAATTTCGTTGGCGATTATTACGCAAGTAAGCCAATCAACAACGGAGGAGCATTTGTTGGGACTATCGGTTTAGAAAATGCAATAGATGGAATACTTATTTTTGCAGTTAATAACACAAGAGTCTTAGCAAGCGGAAATAACTTGATAAAAGGAAAAGGTTCGGTTGCATGTTTCATGATTAGGATAAAAAAAGGTGTAGTCTTAGATAATTTAGTTATAAAGCCGATGATTGTGGCAGGTGATTTAGATGACAATTATTTTGAAGAATATAAAGAGCAAGTTGCAATATTTCCGTATACTTTAAATGCAATTCCTGTCACAAAGGATGGAAATTATACTGATGAGAATGGACAGCAGTATATTGCAGATTTTGTAGATATCGAACGTAAAAAATTAGTACGAGTAGTCAAGAAGGGTTTTTTGCAACAGATCAACTGGGGTAATACATCTTACAAAGGAGTTTTTAGATTTTATAATACTACTAGCGCTGCATTAAATATAAAACAGAATCTTGTTTCGAAAGATAATATTTCGATGAGTAGTCATTTTAATTTTACGAATACTTTACCGGATACGGTCGGTCAATATACGGCAAATACGACTGGAGCGTTTAGTAATATTGGTTTTGCATTTACTACAGATGCTAAAATGACCAGTGATGATTTCAACGAGTGGATTTCTAAAAATAATCCATTTGTACTTTTTAAACTTTCTGAGCAGGAAGAAATTGATTTAACTGACGAAGAACTTGAAGCATTTAAGAAACTTGAAACTTATTATCCAGTAACGAACATTTTAACAACATCGGACGAACTTGACGGATACACGACATTTAACTACCCTGTATCACTCGAAAACGGCTGGAACTATGTAAAACAGCAGTTATCTGATAGCAGGGATTATATCTATAATATTGATAACAGAGCACAAGAAATTGATATGCAGAGCGCAGAAGCGTATGTTAACAGCGAATACGCAGTAGCACTCACAGAATTGGAGGTAATGTAATGTTATACAAAACACTTTTAAAATTAAAAGAAAAAAACGGATTAACAGATGATTTAAAGAATAAGATTGATATCTTTTTTGCTACTGGTAGAATTACTGAGGAACAGTATAATGAGTTAATGAATATCGAAGAAAACATCGAGGAGTAGGTGAAATAGATGGAAATTCGAGCAGAACCGTGAGGTCTTATTTTTTTACAAAGAAATCAGAAAGCGAGAAAAAATGTGGAAGAAATTTTATTGCAGACATATAATATAGTGCTTCCGATTTTGCTAGGCTACATCGTCTGGCTTCTAAAAAGGCAGAAAAAAGACAGAGATGCAAATAGCAAAGGAACGATGCTATTACTTCGTGTGCAGCTGATTGAATATCACAGTAAGTACACAGCACTTGGAAATATTCCGTCGTATGCATATCAAAATTTTTGCGAAATGTACGAAGCATATCATGAGCTCGGCGGAAATGGCATGGTCACGAAAATGAAACAGGAAATTGATGAGTTACATATAAGTCAAAAAAGGAGAGAAAAATAAATGGAACAGATTATGAATTATGTGAAACCGGAGCTTGTAGTAGTTGCAGTTGTGTTATATTTCGTCGGAATTGCATTGAAAAAATCGCAGACAGTAGCAGATAAATACATTCCGATTGCGCTTGGTGGACTTGGGGTGATTATCTGTGGAATCTATGTAGTTGCAACCTGCAGTCTTTCAGGTGTGCAAAATGTAGCAATGGCAATTTTTACAGCAGTGGTTCAGGGGATTTTAGTAGCGGGATTAAGCACATATATTAATCAGATTATTAAACAAGCAAACAAGGAAGAGTAGAGAGGGTGAGTAATCATCCTCTTTTTTGTTACCAAGAAAGGAAATTGACATGAATATTATTGAAACAAATTTAAAATTCAGAACTGCTTTGACGAATAGAAACAGTACAAACAGAATTATTATTCATCACGCAGAAGCTAGTAACTGTACTGCACAGGATATCCATCAGTGGCACTTGAACAACGGATGGTCCGGAGCAGGATATCACTTTCTCGTGAGAAAAGATGGAACTGTTTACAGATTGCGTCCGGAAGGTAAAGTAGGAGCACATGCGTCCGGCTCTAATGCGGATAGTATTGGAATTTGCTTCGAGGGTTCTTATATGACGGAAACTATGCTACAGGAACAGATTAATTCTGGAAAAGAGCTTGTAGCTTATCTTAAGCAGAAATATGGAATTAGTAAAGTACAAGCTCACAGAGAAGTATGCTCAACAAATTGTCCAGGGAAAAATTTTCCTTTTTCAGAAATTGCTAATGCGAAGAGTACTAGCGAGTCTAATACAACAGTAAATACGACAACAAAGGAGGTACAATATATGTTTGAACCAAAAAACTGTAAAGTTGGAGACTCTAATACAAGTGTATTGCTCTTAGAAGAGATTTTGAAGGCACGAGGATATTACGATGGAAAATTAGATAGAATCTTTGGAAAACAGCTTATGAACGCAGTCAACAAATATCAAGTAGAACGCATGAAACAGGGTAAGAAAATCGGAAATGGTAGAGGCGACGGCATCTGTGGACAAGACATGTGGCGTGACTTGATTGCAATTTGAGTGGCAAAAGAAGAGGGCAGATAAAACCTATCTGTCCTCTTTTGAATGTTTAGCTTTAATTTCTTCTTCTGTCGGAATTACTTGCCAGTCTTTGTAAGTTGTACTGGTGTATGTGCCGCCGAGCATTGCCCTCTTTGCACCTGACAACCCCGAACGGACATTTTTAAATTGCTTGCTATCAGGCAGACACCCAAAGAATTCTTCACAATTTTCTCTGAGCCAAAAATTCAGAGAATGAAATTTATAGTGTTTTCCGCTTGGAGAGATTAAGTGCCAGTCTTTGGCATTAATGTTTGTTTCAAAGCGTCCTGATTTAGCGCTTTTTTTTGCATATTCGGTTCCTAATTTTAGATTCTCGGTCTGCCCTTTTTTTGACAGCCTCTTTTTCGCCTCGTCACTCCAGAACTGAGGCTTTCCCTTCATTACGTCGGATTTTCTTTTGCGTCTGCATTTATCCGAGCAAGTTATCTTTTTGTCGCTCGGAGAGCATTTAAACTCCGTGCCACAAATTACACATTTTCTAATCATTCTTCAAAATATCGCCTGGCTGCAAGTTCAACACTTCACAAATTCTTTCAATTGCGATAATGCCAACGACCTCTCCTTTTCTAATTTTTTGTATTGTGCTCTCGCTAAGCACTTTTTCTTGTCTCAAGCGACTAGTTGTATAACCAGCCGCTTTAAGAGCACTTAAAACATCAATTTTATACTTTAACATGATTCTACATTATCCTCTTCAATTATATTCAAATATACTCTGTGCCCTGCCATTCCGGTGTCAAGGGCATAAAAACAAGGTTTTGCATTGCCTTGCAGCACCTCATCTACATCATAACTCCAACCCCATGCCGATTCGACATACAAACAACCGTTTTTGTCCTCTACTAATGTAAAATACTCATTTTCAAGTAATTGCACATTGATTTTTTCTGAATAATCTCCGAGCGGATGAGGAGCCTTAAAGGTGTACACACATTTTTTCTCTGTACCCAGCACCCCATAATTTTTGTAAATCTCAAATCTCATTTTGCGTCCTCCTATTTGTTAAAACTTATTTATCTTCCTAATTTGTCACATTCTACAAAACAGGAACCATTCCATTTGCAGAAATTAATTTCAGTTCCATTGCCTCTATAATCTTTTTGACCAAAACCGTATACTTGACCAACCGCAGGTTTAAAAACAACAAGATTTCCTTCTTCTCCATCTTTAGCGGAAAAACAGCCAACTTTTTCAGAAAAGTTGTATTTTCCATTTTGCATCTTACAAACCCACGGTTTGCTATATCTGCGTTTATTGTAACTCATGTACTCTTTTAAAACTACATTTTTAATTTCTTTTACCATCTTGGCTTCCTCCCATGCTTTTTTTAATCCAGAGGAAATAGTCATCCCAACTTTTTTTACAAGTTCCCACGCTCTTTTCATAATTTTTGATAAGTCATATTTTTTCATTTCTATTTCCTCCTTATATTTTTTTGTTATCTCTTAACTTGTCTTTATAATACACCAATTTTGGTGTAAAGTCAAGTGCTTTTAAGAATTTTTTTACTTTTTGAATTAAAATTGAACGAGGATACAGGGATGTGAAAAAGATTTGATTGTAATTTAATAGACAATTATTCTCCTCTGGTGATATACTGTCTGTAAAAATATTACTAGAGGAGAATGATTGTTATGAAGAAAAAAATTTTTGTAATACTGTTAACATGCGTATTAGCTGGAAGTTTAGTAGGATGTAGTTTCTCAGATGGAGTTAAAGATGGCATGAAAGATGCACAGAAACAGGAAAGTACAGGTGATTCGCAAGAGTAGGGTGGCAACGCCACCATTTTGCCACCTATGCAGACGCACAGGACGAGAACGTACAAAGAACTAAGAACTGAACAATTAAAAAATGTTTGATTTTACAGATATATAAATCTGTGCAGAGAGTTTAAAAGTGAACTTCTTACAGACCGAGCATGTGGAGACTGTGGTAGGACTACACAGAAAGGATATGTAGAAATCCTTGAATTTACGCACTTTGTAGAGTTTTTCAGCTTCAACAGGATTGCTGAAAATCACAAGGAAAAAGAGCTTGTGAGGAAGGTAACGGTTGTTGTGGCATTAGACCTCGGTTGTGGGAACACAAATAATTCTGAATATGAAAGTAAATAGAGAACTATCAGATATGTTGATAGAACGTAGGGATACTTGAAAGAGTGTCCCTATTTTTTATATTAGGGCATTCCATTAGGAGTGCCTTTTTCAATTCACTTTAGAAGGAGGTCATACAATGACAAACACAGCGTTAGGAGCAGGAGCTGAAAAAGCCCAAGAAATTATTTTTATCAGCGAAGCACATGAGAAATTCTACTACGAGAAATTAAAAGAGGTAAGGTATCAGGATGTGTACCACAAGGCACTTTGCTATTGCCTTGGTATTAACAACGATACTAGAAGAAATGCGGACCGCATTTATGATTTTAAGACAGGCTGTGTAAAAACAGAATGTTTGTATGAAGGCTGGCAGACCAGCGGAAGCGTAAAAGTAGTCAGAATGGCATTCAACTTATATTGCAATGCCACACCAAGCGTGGATGATTACAAGGACGCAGAGGAGCAGATCAATGAGTGTAGGCAGTACACGGTGGAAGAATTATTCTGCTGTGCCTATGCACCATTTTTTTGGCAGGCAATACAGATTCGGTATCCGGAATATGCAACCTATAACCGGAAACTGTATGCCCTGTTTGGAGGAGCAGATTGATGTTAAAGGTTCGATTGATGGGAACAAAGAATGATATTAAATGGTTTGGGAAGATTTTGCAGAGAAATCCCAAGATTGAAGTAACAGAGTTTTCAGATTTATACCCGAATAAAGGGACAAAGAAGTTTTACAGAGCGTATGTAGAAGTGAAAAAGACTAATGTAGCAGAAAGTTAGCAAAGAATAAAGGAGAATGTATCATGTGTAAAATAATAGCAATCGCAAATCAGAAAGGTGGAGTCGGAAAGACCACCACAACAAGCAATTTAGGAATTGGATTAGCAAAGCAGGGCAAGAGGGTTCTGCTGATAGATGCGGACGCACAGGGCAGTTTGACTGCAAGTTTGGGATTTACAGAGCCGGACAAGCTGGAGGAAACTCTTGCGACTGTGATGGCGAATATCATCAATGATGTGGAAATGGAAGATGATTACGGGATTTTAAGGCATGAGGAAGGAATTGACCTTATGCCCGGCAATATCGAATTATCCGGTCTGGAGGTATCCTTGGTAAATGTCATGAGCAGGGAGCTTGTGATGCGTTCCTACATAGAGCAGGTGAAAGAGCGATATGATTATATCCTGATTGATTGTATGCCTTCACTTGGCATGATAACCATAAATGCCTTTGCCAGTGCGGACAGTATCTTGATTCCGGTGCAGGCGGCATACTTGCCCGTGAAAGGTCTAGAACAGCTTATTAAGACCATTGGCAAAGTAAAACGGCAGATTAATCCGAAGCTGTCTATTGAGGGTATATTGCTGACCATGGTGGACAGCAGGACAAATTATGCAAAGGACATCAGCGCATTATTGATTGAGAATTATGGCAGTAAAGTGAAGATATTTGAGAACAGTATTCCGATTTCCGTAAGAGCTGCAGAGATTTCGGCAGAGGGTGTCAGTATCTATCAGCATGACCCGAAAGGAAAAGTGGCAAGTGCCTATCAATCTTTGACGGAGGAGGTGCTTGGCAATGAGTAAGACAGGTAGTGCAGCAAAGGTAAAGTTAAACAGTTTTGATGATTTATTCGGTGCTTCTGATATGACAGCAGGCACCGATCAGGTGCAGGAGATACCTCTTTCAGAGCTTTATGAGTTCAGAGGACACCCTTTTAAGGTACTGGACGATGAGAAAATGCAGGAGACAGTAGAGAGTATCAAAAATTATGGTGTACTAATGCCCGGTATTGCAAGACCGAGGGCAGAGGGTGGTTATGAGATAATCGCCGGACACCGCAGAAAACATGGCTGTGAGATTGCAGGTCTTTCCACAATGCCTATGTTTATTAGAGATTACAACGATGATGAAGCAACGGTGATTATGGTGGATACCAACATCCAGAGGGAAGATATTCTCCCAAGTGAAAAGGCGAGAGCCTATTCCATGAAGTACGAAGCAATGAAGCATCAGGGAAAAAAGGGAAGTGGTAGCAGTCTCGATGAAGTAGGGGAAGCTGCCGGAGAGAGTGGCAAGACGGTTCAGCGTTATATATGGCTTGCCCGCCTGTCAGATGAATTGCTGGATATGGTTGATCAGAAGAAAATCGGTCTTGTGCAGGGTGTTGACATATCTTTTCTGACAGAGCAGGCACAGGAATGGGTGCAGGTCGTTCTTGAAGAAACAGGTGCATCTGTTTCAACTGCTCAATCATCAAAACTAAAGGAATATGGTAAAAATGGTGAGCTGACTCTGCCGATGGTAAGACTGATACTGACAGAAGAAAAACCAAAGGAAAGAAAAGTCACAATCAAGGCTGACAAAATCAGCAGATATTTTACGGAGGATTATTCCAGTGAAGATATAGAAAATATTATCTATCAGCTATTGGAAGAATGGAACACCGGAAAAGCGTCGAATAAACAGTAAAGGAGGCACGGTAAAGTGGGCGATACAATAAACTTTGATTATTACTACGGAATTGAAGCAGAGCAGTTCTCTTTTTATCGTGTTCCCCGACTTTTGATTAAGGATGAGAGATTTAAGGGGCTTAGCAGTGATGCTAAGCTCCTCTATGGACTGATGCTTGACAGAATGTCTTTATCCATGAAAAACGGGTGGCTGGATGATGAAAACAGGGCATACATTATTTATACGGTGGATGCCATTATGGAAGATTTGGGATGTTCCAAACCTACCTGTACGAAAATTATGCGTGAGTTAGATTCTGAAAATGGCATTGGATTGATTGAGAAAAAACGGAGAGGGCTTGGTAAACCGGACATTATTTATGTGAAAAACTTTTCTTCTGTTCCAAACGAAAAAGAAGAAAAAGAGCCTTCAAACCCTGATGTTTCCACAGAAGTAAAAAATTTTAACTTCAAGAAGCAAAAGAATTTAACTTCTGGAAGTAAAGAAAGTGAACTTCAAGAGGTAAAAGAATCTGACCTCAAGAGGGAAAGAAATTTGACTTCTGAAAGTAAAGAAATTGTACCTCAAGAAGTAAACGATTTTTCCCCTAATTATAACAATACTAACCATAACAATCTTAGTTATAACGATATGAATTATATCAATCCTATCAATCATTCGGGTAGTGAGGGTAAGCAGGAAAAGACCGATATGATGGATGATGTCAATGCATACATAGAACTGATTAAGGATAACATCGAATATGAGCATCACATGAAGTACGATGACTGGCAGAACAAGGCTTTGTATGAGGAGCTTTTTGAGGTTATCTGTGAGGTTGTATGCGTAAAGCGTACAATAATCCGGATTGCAGGAGAGGACTATCCTTATGAGCTTGTAAAGTCAAAATTCCTGAAGCTGAACAGTGGACATCTGGAGTATGTGATTGGCTGTATGCATGATACAAATACGAAAATAACCAATATCAAGGCATATATGGTTACTGCTCTTTATAATGCACCTTCAACGATAAACCATTATTATCAGCAGGAAGTGCAGCACGATATGTACGGAGGTGGCTGGCATGAAAAAGGTATTGTTTAAAATAATAGTTCCATTAGTTGTTCTTGGAGTGTGGGCACTGACGAGTTATCCGGTCTGTAATAAAGCAGGTGGTTTGGATTATTTCCTTTATTGGATTTTGGTCGGCTGTCCTTATGGCATCAGAAAAATGTGTATGTTTCTTGTGCCAAAGAATTTTGGGATTGCTGGAAGCATGGGAATCCTGGCACTGAACTGTATTATTGGAGGACTGATTGGTGGTATTATTGTTCTTGTGAGGATTATCGTTATATTTACGGAGATAATAAAAATACTGGTAGGACACTTCTGGAAACAATGTCCAAAGGTGTAAGAGAAAAAAGAGCAACAAAAAAGGCATTGTCACTTAACAAAATAAGAACAATACCTCTACTTGTCATCAGGAATATATTCCATAATATCTTCAATCCGGCAGTCGAGTATCTGACAGAGCCTGTTCAGAATAATGGTCTTTACCACCATATTTTGCCGGAGCCGTTGAAGCTGTGCTTTGTCAATACCATAGTCCTTAATGAGCTGGTACTGACTGATGTTTTTATCCTTTAGCGTTTGCCAGAGGGGATCGTATTTAATCATGCCGGCAACTCCTTTCCTACCTTGTATTTTAATTGGAGGGAGCCTATAATAATATGGTGCGTGTATGCACCATAAAGTATGCAAAGAGAAAAGAAAGTAATGGATTATGAAGATTGAAGAAATAGATGCAGGTAGTGTATTTATGAAACAGGAGGTTGGCTAATTGTGAAAGAAAAATACATTACAGACGATGAAAAAGAAAAATGCAGAAAAGTTGCAGATGCTTTTGCAGAGCTGTATGAGATTGAAAATATACTTGTTGTAGATGCCGGAAGATATGGATTTGTTAAATTGCAGTATTATAAACCGCCGCAAGGTTTTGAAGATGCAATTACCTTTACGGATAGCAAGAGTATGTTTGAAAACTTGTGGGAGGAATGGTTTGATACGCAGCTTTTTCTTCTGGCAAAAGGAACACCAATGGCGGGAATGGGATACAGTGAAATATTTGAGTGTCTGCCAAAAGAAAAACAGAAGGAACTCACCGATAGAAAAGCTGAGTTTGCAAGAGTAGCAGGAATCGAATAAAAAGGAAACAGCGTCAGGGCAGTTATGAGTGAAATACTTGTAGCTGCTCTTTTTCTTTTGGACACAATGTCCAGAAGTAGGAAGGAGAAAATTGCAAATGGAATCTATGAGAGATATTAACAGAGTCATGGAACGTGAGATAACAAAAGGGAGCAGTCCTTTGAAGTTGGATCATATTGAATTTGGAGTTTATTCGTATCAGGAGATAACATCAAAGGAAAAATTGCTGGAGGTGTTATCTTATTTGCTGCGGATAGGAGATTTCAGCCAGTATGCAGGAAAGACTATTCTGAATAATGTGTATATGGATTTGCGTGGGAAAAAGCCGGTATTCAAGCGAACACGGACGGCAATGGAAAGAAATAATATATTTGCAATAATCAAAAGGTATGCAAAGAAGTTGAAGCCGCAGTATAATGGAGATGTATATTTGGAAACGGTCAGATGTTATTTCGATATACCGCAAGAAAATCTGGAAAAGTGCCGATATACATATCAAGGGAACGAAACATACGCCTTTCCAATGTCAGACAAGTACATCATGGCATTGTATACGCATTGTCTGGTTGCAAGAAAGGAAGCTGCCGCACAGAGTATAATGGTAGATGGATTTACTGAGAAAGAGAATGAAATGGTAAGGCTGGAGAATGTGGAGGATGTTTTGTTTCAGGCATTGTTGTTAGATGATGTGAGGATTGAATTTGGGAAGATATTTATATGTCTTAATACAATCTACACGTTATAGCATTTTGTTGGGGAGGGGATTGTGGTGCCTGCTCGAAGAGGAAAAAATTTTAGAAGTGGAGATTTAGCAGAACAATTAGGATTGTACTTATTGCAGTCAATGGCATTAGTAGCACCTGTACCAAGAACAGAAGATGTTGGAATAGATGTAGTTTGCACTTTGATTTCGGAGTATGACCAATATTCTTATTTAGCAGAAGATTCATTTTATGTTCAAATCAAGTCGGATAGTATTCGAGAAATTGAGTATTCAGATGTTGAGGTGCAATGGTTGACGAACTTAAAGTTGCCCTTGTTTGTTGCAGTGGTAGATAAAGCTGAAATGATGGTATCAATATTTACTTGTAAAAGGTTGTATGATGCTATTGCATTGAAAAAGGATAGAAAAGAGATTAGATTAATTCTGTCAGAAAATAAAAATGAAAATGTATTTGATTTAGTAGATCAAGAACAAACGGATATATTTCTAGGACGTCCTATTTTTGAGTGGAAACTCTCTGATTTGATGAATGAGGAAGTGAGAATAAAAACACTATTTTTTAATGTTATGAAAGAACACATTAGGATTATTCATGAGGCTATGGAGTTGTATATGATTGGTTGTGGAACTTCATATGTGTGGAAAACCAATGAGATACCAGAAAGAATAGGGGCTAAAGCGTGTGGAACATTAAATATGACAACTGATGAGTTGAATGGAAGAATGATGACATATTTAATAAAATCACTGGAGTTAGCTATGAAAGAGCATAATTTTTGTATGATAGATGAAGCCGAATCATTGATTAAAGAATATCGAGAGTTACACGATAGATTTCAACAAATGTTAGAGAGGAAGGTGGAAGCAAATGATGATGATTCCAACATTTAGTCCATTGAAGCCAAATGAAAAATGTAAAGACTTTTATGATACATTTTACAAACAATATAGTATGATACAAATCAATGATATAATTATGAATGAGCTATTAGATTCATTAGGAGATGAAGAACGAAAGGGACTAGTTGATAATTTAATTTTAGATGGATTTGAAATACAAAGAAATGCTGTTTATAGTATAGGTATGGGGATTTATGACCCAAGTTTACAACGGAGTAGTCGTGAAGACAGAGGTTTGGATATATCATTGTTTAGAGATTTAGACAACATGAAAGTTGATCCCTTGAAATGGTATTTGCAGGCGAATGAATTTATGCAGTTATATGCTGTGTGCGAGCAGACAATAAAAGATTATTTAGCAAGTTGTGATTTTGATATGGCTAAATTTAAAGAAAGAAAAATGATGATACAATTTTTTGACATATTAAGGGAGAAAAAAATTGTAGATAATTATATAGAATTGATTTCTCAAAGTACAAATGAGATACTTACAAAAGAAAATGAAGTGAAGTTTGTATGGGAATATTATACAGAAATAAGAAATGTATATATGCATGCTGGTGGTCGACTGACAGAAAGATTTAAAAAAAATATGGATAAGTTATTGCAAAATTATGCACATGAGATTTCTTGTATTATGAATTCGAAGAGTATGATAATGGAGCTAGTAACTTTCTATTATGGTGATGATGAAGATGATGAAGATGATTTTTTTAATAATCCAGTAGGTAACATCATTATATGTAAATCACAAAAAATAAATTTTTTAGAAATTTTGTCATTATAATAATGGAATGTTTAAATAAGGCTCTAACAAAGGAAGAGTGCAAGTAGTAGATAATATTAAGTTTACAGCGTCAGGGCAGTTATAAGTCGAGAGATTTGTAGCTGCCTTTTTTTTATTGCTTTTGGACACGATGTCCAGAGGCGGAAAGGAGAGTTATGAGGTATTTATTACATCGGCTGTATGTTCCGCCTTAGCGGAGCATACGCACAGGAAGATGCAGATCGGAGGTACTTATGCAAGAGGAAGTAACGCAGAAAACAATCGCTCTT
>OLNW01000765.1_pt1 | contig 36016 bp, 39 predicted proteins | sample 1672121 | NCBI WGS metagenome assembly OLNW01 (sample SAMEA3136648, study PRJEB25190) | human gut metagenome
AGCTCATTCTGTCATTGATCTGATATTCTGTCTGATCGTCTGACAGGTTATACAGTCGCTGGCTCCACCATAATGCTGATAAGCTCGTTGATGGTATCCTTCCTGCTTGGATTCTGCTCAATGAGAAATTCGGAATCCGTGCTGTACCGGACTATCTGGACATAAGCGGAGCGCTCCTCTTTTATTTTGGTGATATATTCCATCTCGCCAGTCCTGCCAGATTGATTGGCTCAACAAGGCGGACAGCTACTAAAACCGCAGTTTTAAGCCATTTCCTTTATGTAATACTGTTATGCTCATGTGTGAATTATTACAGGGCTTCGGGACAAAAAACGCCCTTTAATAGGGCTGATACAGCAAGCCGAAACGCCTGAAATATATAGAGAGCCGCCCCGATTATGGAGCGGCTCTTTTCTTTTGGTATTGGGGCGCACTCTATGCTGTGCCATACAAAGTAGAGTGCTTAATACACGCAGTGTATTGACTGTTTGCGCTGGATATTCGGCCGGGTCAGCACTCTGGCGAGCTCCCGTTTTGTTATGCGGTTTCTTCTGCGGCCTTCTGATTAAGCCTGCACTTGTCCTTCCACTTGCCCTGCCAGTAGCGGATAAGTGACATCAGCGCGGTTATCACCCAGGTAAGGCAGGTAGTGGTCCAGACTGCCCACCAGCCCATTGCCGGGATATGAACGAGGATTATCGCGAATCCGATACGGCCTGCGACCTCCACGAAGCCGTTTATCATCGCGTAAACGACATCGCCTGCGCCGTTGAGCAGTCCGCGGGTGGTGTGGATAGTTCCGAGCGCCACGTAGAACAGGCAGGAAAGCTTCAGCGCCTGACCGCCTATCTCGATGACCTCCGGTTCGTCAACGAACATTCCGACGATCTGATTGCCGAACGCCAGGAATATCCCCATGATGAACAGCGCGAATCCCACCGTTACAAGCATGCTGCGGTGATATCCGCGTATAACGCGATTTTGCAGACCTGCTCCGATGTTCTGACCCGCGAAGGTGGAAACCGCCGCGTTCATGGAGGCAAATGGCTGCTGCACGAGCTGCTCGACGCGCATTGTTGCGGTGTACGCCGCCATGACTGTTTCGCCGAAGCCGTTCGCGGTCCTTTGTAGGAATATCATTGAAACGGATATCATGGCGTTCTGGAGCGCTATCGGAATGCCCGTCGAGATTATCCGGCGGCATGCCTCGCCTTGGATCCTGGCGTCCTCGCGGGTGAGCTTGAAGTACGGGTTCTTGCGGAATCCTACCACTATTGACCCCGCGGCGCTCACGCCCTGGGATATCACGGTAGCGTAAGCCGCGCCGACCACCCCGAACTGGAACACGCATACGAACAGCAGGTCAAGCCCGACGTTGAGCAGGCTCGCAACGACCAGGAATATCAGCGGCGTGCGGGAATCCCCAAGCGACCTCATAACGGAGTTTATCCAGTTGTACGCCGCCACGCATATCGTGCCGGAACACGCCGCACGCATGTAGGCGGTGGCGTCTTCCAGGAGGTTTTCCGGGGTGTTCATCATCTTCATCAGAAGTCCGGCGAACGCCACGGAGATTACGGTTATCACAGCTCCGAACGCGATTATGACATACGCGGAGTTGGTGATCAGTTTGCGGACTTCCTTGTGCATTCCCGCGCCAAACCGTTGGGATATCAGTATGCCGGCTCCCACGGAAAGCCCTATGCACAGCGTGCTGAAAAGGTAGGTGAGGCTTCCTGTCGTGCCCACCGCCGCAAGCTTGTTCGCGCCGAGGTACTTCCCGACGATGATGGAATCCACGATGTTGTATAGCTGCTGGAATACGTTTCCGGCGAACAGCGGCAGCGTGAACAGTATTATGTGTTTAAGCTCGCTGCCCTCGGTCATTTTCTTTGTGTAGCTCATATTTATTCCTTTTTAGCGTATTAAGTTATTAATTTCCCCGTAACACAAAAACAGCCCCGCATTTGAGCGGGGTCATTATGTCGGAATGTACGTTCAGTCTGAAAGATAAGACTTCACAAGCACCTGGAGCAGCTCGTCACGGTCGATGTGGCGGATAAGCCCGCGGGCGTTGTTGAACGTGGTTATGTAGGTGGGATCCTCTGAAAGAATGTAGCCCACAAGCTGATTTATCGGGTTGTAGCCCTTCTGCTTGAGAGCGTCGTATACAGTAGTAAGGATCTCCTTCATTTCGTTTTCCCTGTCGTCGTGGACAGAAAAAGTCATAGTCTTGTCATGCATAATATCGATCCTTCCTTCAGTTGAAGATTATAAGCAGCCATTTATAATGGTTACAATTCGATTACAGTATGATTATACACGTTTTTGATGAAAAAAACAACCCGATTTACTGCGTTTGGGCATTTTCACCATATAAAATCTATGAATCTGACAAAAAGGCTTTCAGGTCTTTGGATAATCTTACAATTTTGGCGCGTGTTTTATTTCAAATATATAAAATTTGCTAAAACACTTGTATAATTACAAAAAATATGATATAATCATATGTAAGAATGCGGCGGCAGTGTATCACTCCCGCCGCTGTGAAATCACTTTACTCAGGAGGAACCACACATGGCAGCTGGAGATGGATTCAGACAGGTCCCGTTAGGATTTGATAAAAATGAAGTTAACGCATACATAAGCGACCTCCGCAAGAAGATGAGCGCGCTAGAAGCGGACATGCGCTCCAACGACGAAAAGACTAAGGCGGCTGAAAAGCTCGCCGAGGAAGCCGACGGCCGCATAAAGGCTGCCCAGTCCGAGGCTGACAGGAAGGTCGAGGAAATGAGCTCCCAGCTTGAGGAGGAGAAGTCCACCACCAAGCGCCAGCTCATCGAGATACGCAACCTGAAGGATCGTATCGACGCTGAGAAGAAGAAAATGACCGACATGCTCAAGAACGGCAAGGGCGTCTCCGCTGAGGCCACCCGTGCGTTCAACGAGGTCATCGACAAGGCAAACGAGGAAGCGTCCGCTATAATCGACAAGGCGAACGCCCAGGCTGCCGAGATAATCGCCGCCGCTGACAAGGAGCGCGCCGCCGCATCCGAAAAGACCGAGGCGTTCCTCGCAGTGCTGAAACAGCAGATCGAGGCAATGACCGACAGCTTCAACGCAGTCAACGGCTCCGCAGCGGAACTTCTCGGGGCTGCCGCTGCGCCTGTATTCACGGCTCCGCAGCCCGTGCCGGTGGAGGTTTCCGCGCCTGCTGCTTCCGCAGATCATGAGGAGCCTTCGGCTCCGGCAGAAGCAGAACCGGAGGAGACAGAAGCGCCTGTATACGAGCCTGAAACCGCTGAGTTCCCCGAACCTGCCGCAGAGGAGCATGAAACTCCCGCCGAGGAAGAACCCCAGACCGAGCCGGCGCTTTCCGACGCCGCCGAGGAGGACGCTCCCGCATTATTCGGCGACTGGAGCGGGAACGACATGGCTGACGCCATCGCAGCCGCTGAAAAGAAGATGGCTGAGGAAAACAAGCAGGATATCCCGCTTGTCAACCCTGATTCCGGCAGCGATCCGTTCGGCGGCGTATTCGACGTGAGCGACAATCACGACGATATGAGCGGCTTCGACATGGATACCCATACAGAGGAGCCCGAGCAGGTCGACGAGATAAAGCCGCTGGACGTATCCGACCACTCGGAGGCTTCGTTCAACAACGACTTCTCGAAGGATCTCCTGGCGCAGACCATGCCCGCCAGCGCGCTGACCGACGCTGACGACGACCTCCTTGCGGCTGTAAGGGCTGCCGAGGAAGCTGCTGCGATCAAGCCCAACAACGTATCCGATATCGACATGGACGAGCAGCTGGAAAGCTCCGGTTCCGAGGAGGACGACCTGATGAAGGCTCTCCGCGAAGCTGAGGCGGCGTTCGGCGGGACCTCATTCCATGACGCGGCCGATGAGGAGCCTGAGGAGGATACCTCCGCTGCGGCTGACCCGTGGGCGGAGCTTCAGAACCAGCTCAAGGCTATGGAATCCGCGAACGGCGCTTCCTCCGCGATAACCTACGACGCTCCCGAGCCGCAGGAGGAAGAACAGCCCGAGGAGCAGTCCACCACACCGCCCTCCGCAGATGATTCTTCTATCTGGGATTTCGGCGGCGGAAACTCCGGCAGCGGCTCCGACGATGACGACATGAGTTCCGATTTCGGCGGCTTCGGCGGTTTCTGATAACATGAAAATAACGGCGGTGCAGTGGCTCTGCGCCGCCGAATTATCGTAATAAAAGGCAGTATAAATATGGAAATAGAACTGAACACAAGCGAACTCAAGGAAAAGGCAAAGACTCTGAGGGCAGGCGACAAGGTGCTTCTCAGCGGAACGGTGTACACATCCCGCGACGCCGCACACAAGCGAATCAAGGCGTGCATTGAGAACGGCGAGCCGCTTCCATATGAGATAGACGGCGCGGCGATCTACTACGCCGGACCGACCCAGGCGAAGGAAGGCATGGCGATAGGCTCCTGCGGCCCCACCACCTCCAGCAGAATGGACGTATATTCTCCCATGCTGCTTGATATGGGGCTTTCCGCGATGATAGGCAAGGGAGAGCGCTCCGAGGCGGTCTGCGAGGCGATAAGGCGCAACGGCGCAGTGTACTTCTGCGCGATAGGCGGAGCGGGCGCGCTTGCCTGCAAGTGCATTCCGGAATGCGAGGTCATCGCATTCGAGGATCTCGGCTGCGAGAGCGTAAAGCGGCTCAGATTTGAGAAGTTCCCGCTGATAGTCACTATCGACTGCGTGGGCGGAAACCTGTTCAAGTCGGGCAGGGAAAAGTACTGCCGGAAGTGATGAGCGTGCGCTGCGGCTGGTTGTAGTATTTTTGCATAAACGAAGGCTGTTTTTTTCATGTAAAACGCTTTTCTTTGGGAAATTTTCCGATTTTCCTTGACAAAACTTATAGCAGGTGCTATAATTATCCCTAGTAGAGATTTTTACATTTAAAGTAATTTCGGAATTAACTATGGCTGATTTTTCACAGATGTCTGACGAGCAGCTTGCGGGCTGTGTTTCCTCAGCGGAAAGCGGCGAGGCTGTCGCTGAGATGGTTTCGCGGTATACCGGGCTTGTGCTTGCGCTTGCCGGGAAGTACAGCGGCGGCGCCGATTACGAAGAGCTTGTGAGCGACGGGCTTGACGCGCTGCTCTCCGCGCTGCGGAAGTATTCCCCGGAGAAGGGGAGCTTCAGCGGGTTCGCTTCGGTGTGCGTCAGCAACCGCATGAAGAACGCCGTAGACCGCGCGAAGCGCCGCAATGAGCGTCTGGAGGAGCTTGCTGACGAGGATATCCCCGACAGTTCGCCCACGCCGGAGGAGCTTGTTATAGGCCGTGAGAGCGCCGACGAGATCACAAGATGTATGAGGTCGCTGCTGTCTCCGCTGGAGCTTGGGTGTATCGAGGGAGTTATCCTCGGAATGCCGTATTCAGAGATCGCGGAGAAGCTGTCCGTTTCGGCGAAGTCCGTGGATAATGCCGTGACCAGGGCGCGTGCAAAGCTTAAGCTGGTTTTCCCGAGGCTGTGACTTCGGGCTGGATATGACCCGGTAGCTTAATTTACCAGAGCGTTGTTTATCAAAGGTGTCGGTGGGAGTCCGACCAGGGCGAAAATTTTTTTTATGAGGTATGGACTATGTACACAGACATCACTTTAAAGTGCAAGGACTGCGGCGCTGACTTCGTATTCACCGCTGGTGAGCAGGAGTTCTACGCAGAGAAGGGCTTCACAAATCAGCCCCAGAGATGCAAGGCTTGCCGCGACGCTAAGAAGAACGCAGGCAAGAGCGGCAGAACCTTCTACGAGGCTACTTGCGCTGGCTGCGGCGGTATCGCTAGAGTTCCCTTCGAGCCGAAGGAAGACAGACCTGTATACTGCAGCGACTGCTTCGCAAAGATGAGAGGCGAGTAATCGACCCGCCCGGATTGGTTGGTATTTTCTCTCAGAAACTAGCATTTACTCAGACAGCACCGTAAGGTGGAGCGCAAATTTCTATAGAACCTATTGATCAACTCGCAAAAGTGACCCTCCCGATTTTTCGGGAGGGTTTTCTTTTTTATTTGGAGATTTGACGCAATCTGTGTGGGAAATAAAGTCGGTGGAAAATTATAGTTAACAAATTGTTGTTTAAAGGCGAAACGCTGCTTGTGAGAGAAAACTATAATTGGGTTAGTTAATCGGTGGAGCAGAAGGATTGCTTACCTTGTAGTAGCTCCCACCAATGATAATATATGCTTCGCTACCTCTATCTTCGTAGGTAAAGGCACTTTCACCTTTCACATAGAATTCATAACTTTCCGAGCCTTCTACTGCTTCTGGCTCATCGCAAGCAGTCAGCTTCAAATCATAGAACCAGTTAATAACAGGGGTTGTAGATAAATCATTGGAGTCATATTCCTCTGAACCAATTTCAAATGCAGTTTCTTCTCCTTGTGAGTAGAAAGACACTGTAATCATTGTTGTAGGTTCGGGGAAAGAATACACTTCTGAAGCACTAACAGCCTTTTGATTGCAACCGACCAAACCTAACACACAAACTAATGCTAAGACAAGTGTTATCAACTTCTTCATACAATCACACTCCTTTGTCAAATTCAAGTTTGTCACAATCCCAACTGGCATGCCTATCATTAAGGATTCCACAAACTACGCCTATAATTTTATCTCACATATTAAATACCGTTCCGACAAACAGCGGCTGACCGTCAAGCCCGGTTATCACGAACAGGAATGGTCTGTCGAGCACGAAATCTATCTCCTGGATATTCTCCGGCGGGCATGCGGAGCCGCACAGCAGCATTTCCGTGAACGCCGCCGCTGTACAGCCTTCCTCGTCAATAGTGACCCTTGCCGACTGCCGCGCACTGTTAACGTATAGCTCCGAGGAACACAGCTCCGAGAAATCCGCGTTTTCGCTGAACACATCGGTGATGCCCAGCTCCGTCAGACCTTCCCTGAGGTCGATAGTGGAGGTAACGTCGAATTTCGGCAGTGCGAGATTCACCTTCATGGTTCGCGAGTTTTCGTAGTCGTAGCCATCGGTCAGCAGGCTAAGGTAATTCCCAGAATCCAGCACATCGCTGACGGATTTGTCCTCGTCGGGGAGTATCAGCCACATATCGCACCCGCTTACGAACGGCTGCTTCACTGCGCCGAAGTCCTCGCCCCAGTAGTAGCTGCGGTCGAACGACTGGTTCATGAACTCCGCCTGGACATCTCCGGAGGGAGCGTGGAACGTGCGCGTATCATTGAGCTGCTTATTGAATTCGTTATCCCAGCGCCCTTTGAACCACACCGTGGAATACAGCGCCATCAGCGTTGAGGCGTCCGGGGCGACATCGGACACAGCGTCATTCAGCATGCCGCCGGTCTGCTCGTTGAGCCAGCCGCGGATAGCCTGAGTCATTTCATCAGAGCCGAACTCCCCGGAATGCGCGGAGGCGTAGTAGCTTTTTGCGAGAGTGCCGATGGTCCCGCTGTTGGTTTCGAGGCTGTCAGAGAGCCACACTGAGTTCGCTAGGACGCTCTTTATCGCGCCGTCGTCGCAGTAATTTGCGTTCCAGACCTGCCCCGCCTGGGTGCGGAGTGTCTCAATATCCGGGGCGCTCATCAGGCTGAGTATCTGGCTGCGGCTCTCGCCGGAGGTACACTCCGCGAGCATGGACAGAGCCATGTACAGGCTCACCGGGGAGTACGCGCGGTTCTCCTGGGTGCCGGAAAGGTAGGTGCGGGAGCTGTCGCCGTAGAAGCTCCACAGGCTGTCGCAGTAGCCCTCCGGGGCGCTGAGCTGCTTCCTCCGGGAGGAGTTCCACTTGTCCCAGCCGTTTTCGTCCTCGCCGGGGTACTGAGCCATCTTCGGGTAGACCGGCTCGGTGGATTTAACTGCGCCTGCATTGACGCAGCCCGGAACATTCGTGAGCGTAACGGCTGCAAGCAAAACTGCCGACATGGATTTTACCGCCTGGGTCAGGAGTTTATTTTTCATATAGTATTCCTTTCTGCGTAGGTTCGGAGGTCTTTTGTATGTAATACCGCTTACGGAAGTAAAAGGTTGCAGAAATTAGATATAAAAAATGAGGGAGCCTGATGGTTCCCTCGTTTTTGTGAGAGTACTATAATGACCACGCTTTGTATTATCCCGCTGAAGAATACAGCATAGTGACGTTGTTCTCAGCGTAATTCAGCAGGAATATGCAGTCGTTGTTCGCGATTATATCCGGGAATTCATCCTGCCCCAGATCCAGCAGCGCGGCACGAGCAGATTCCGCGTCATCGTCATACCAGCCTATCAGGAGATAATTGTCCGTGTCCTGCCGGTAGTAGTCGGGTTCCTGCACCAGCGTCTGCGTGTGAAGGTACTTCCGCATTCTGGCGCAGAATATCTCGTCGCGGTTCATAACGCCGTCGCTTGTGATGAAAACCGAGAACGCGGACTTGCCTATCAGATGTTCTTCTGTGTTTTCCCTGTTGCGCCAGCCCAGTTCCGACTGCTCGCCGAGTACATCATAATTACGTGTAAGCACCGTGGTGGGGTAGTAGGTGTTGAGCATGTTATAGAAGATACGGGCGTTGTCGCCGATCTCCTCATAAGAAGGAAGGATTATCGGCAAACTGCCGTAGAGGGTCCTTACGGAAAGATCCTCCGTAAGGAAGCAGACATTCCCAACTCCGTAATAAACATCAGTCAGACCGAGGTCGTACAGACCGACCTCCCCGGTTGTAAGTTCCACGGTCAGCACGGTTTTTAGCGTCTGGCCGAATTCCGGCAGGGTGTATTCAGCGGAAATGTACATTCTGTCGTAAACTGCCTGCACGCCCTGGGTGGGGAGGTAGCGTATGTTTCCCGACATTTCCGGGACATCGAACACGGTTTTGCCGGTCTGATGGTTCACAACGGTAAGCCACTCCGTAGAGTCCTTTACGGAGCCGTCCTCGTCGAATTCGAAGGCAAACCTTTCGTATACGACGTAAGTGTCGTTTGCAAACAGCGCGGACAGCCAGGAATCGTCGCTGCCGTAGTCGTACAGCAGCTCTTCCGTTCCGGTGAGCGGGTCGAATCGCCACAGCCTGTTTTCAGACCACCACTCGCCGTGGATCTGGGAGCCTTCAGTGAAGTACATCTTTTTGTCAAAGCAGCCGAGGAAGTTGTCACCTCCCCATTTGCCGAGCAGCGGAACATCGTAGGTTTCCACATTGAACGGAAGCTCGCTGACATCGCACCAGGTTCCGTTCAGCTCGAAAATATCGCTGTACTTTGAATCTCCTCCGGATATCAGCGAAACGCCCGAGGAGTTCCCTGTCTGCACTGGCTGTTCAGTCTGTTCCGGCTGACCCGGCTGGGAGGATACATCTGCGGTGGTTTCTCCGGCGGGCGGTGCCTCGGAGCTATGCGGAGCCTCGGCGGATCCCTGCGCGGTCTGGACTGCCTCCGCAGTGGAGGTCTGAGTTGATCCGGTGTTCCCGGTGCAGCCGCACAGCATCGCGAATGCGGCCAGGAGTGCAATGTGCTTTGCGTATTTGGGCATGGCTTTCCCTCCCTTTATTATTTGTATTCGTAGTCGTAAAAATGGAAGAAAAAGTTTCGCACCAGGCGATTTGCTTTGAATAAAAATACCAGCTCCTCCAATACTTTCATCAGACGAAACAACGGAGGTACACATCATGACAGCACGGTCACTTGACATAATAATGGCTCTGGGAGCGGCTCTGGCGCTGCTGCTGGGAGGATTCGCAGGCTTTGCGGAGGAATGCGACGAGATACCGTCTGAGGTTCTGCGGCTGCACATTCCGGCAAACAGCGACAGCCCCCGCGACCAGGAAATAAAGCTGGCGCTCCGGGACTGCGTATTGCAGGAGTACGGCACGCAGCTCTCCGGAGCGCGCAGCCGCGAAGAAGCCGCCGATACGGTGCGCGGGCTGCTTCCGGAGATAGAAAAAACCTGCTGCGAGTTCCTTTCGCAGCAGGGCGTTGACTATGGAGCTGAAGCCGAGCTTACCGAGATGTACTTCCCGACCCGGCGCTACGAGCAGGCGACTCTCCCGGCGGGGGAGTACCAGGCGCTGCGCATAACCCTCGGCAGCGGGGAAGGTCACAACTGGTGGTGCGTGATGTACCCGGCGATGTGCATTCCGCTGGCTTCGCAGCCTGCGGATACTCTGGATACACTGCCGGAGGATTTCACCGGGAACCGTGTGGAATTCCGGTTCGCGGTCTACGAGTTCTTTAAGTCGCTGTTTACAGGCGAATAGTCAGGCGCACCAGGAGCGTCAGCGAAAACGCCGCCGCCAGACGTATCTTGCTGCGGCTGATCCGCGCCGCCAGACAGCTTATCTCCCCGAGGGCGCACGCCTTATCCACGAACTGTATCACCCAGGTCTCGCGGAAGTGCGGCATGTGCGGCGACAGCGGCCACATGTGGTTTGCGATCATATCGCCCTCGCGGTCGTTTATCGGGAACATCTCCGCGGCGTTGAAGAACGCTACTTTCGGGTGGCCTACGGCGTGGTTTCCCTCGCCATCCACCGGTTCGTGCTGCTTCCTGTCGTAGAGGAACAGGTCGTGCAGAAGCCCCGCCCTCGCGGCGGAGCAGGCGTCAAAATGGAGCTTCCGGCAGAGCAGGAAGTTGTAGTAGGATACGTTCAGGCTGTGCTGTAAGCGGGTCGTGCCCTTGTGGTGGGTGTACTCCCCGAGCTCCTGCACAGCGCTTGTGTTGAGCAGGTCGTGAACGCAGTCGTAGTATTCCGGTATCTTGTCAATGGTCTTGCGTGAGAATAAAGCTTTGTACAATTTATCACCCTGTTGCAGGTAAACGCTGTCCGCTGAGGACGGCGCGTCCCTGTTTTGGCATTTCTGCCCAATTCTTGCCTGCGGTTTATAGTTACATTGTACTATAATGTTGCGCGTTTTTCAACAGCTTATGCAGGGATTTGTCGAAACTGCACAGTTAATTTTTGCAAATTTGTGCAGTTTGTCAACAAAAATCGCACCATCTGAGAAATAACGGCAGGATATCCGCAGAAGTATTACCAGGCGGCAGAAAAACCCAGGAACTCCGCCGGAATAACGACAAACTGCGCAGCGGAAAAGTGGTAAGATAAACATGCTTGAAAGGGGGAAACCAAATGGTTAAGCTATACAACGACGGAAAGCGGATAACAGCGGCGCTTTCCGGGGATATCGACCACCATGCCGCCCGGGAAATGCGCCGGGAGCTTGACGAGGTGATAGAGCGCTCCCAGCCGGAGCTGCTGATAATCGACATGGAGAACGTCGGGTTCATGGACAGCTCGGGGATAGGGCTGATACTCGGGAGGCTGCGTGCGGTCAGGGCATGCGGCGGGGATATCATCATCAAGAACGCGCGCCCGGAAATCGCCGGGGTGATAAAGCTGTCCGGGCTTGCCGGGCTGCTGGTGGAGACCAGGGAGGTCGTGAAATGAAACGTGAGATACTGAACGAATGCCGGCTGAGCTTTCCGTCGCTGTCGGTGAACGAGAGCTACGCGAGGGCTGCCGCGGCTGCTTTCGCGGCTCAGGCGGACCCTACCGTGCGGGAGATAAGCGAGATAAAGACCGCGGTTTCCGAGGCGGTCACGAATGCCATCGTGCACGGATACCGCGGCTGCGTCGGCACGGTGGAGCTGATAATGCGGCAGTACCCGGGAGGGTTGTTCTACATATGCATAAAGGACAAGGGCGCGGGAATACAGGACGTGGAGCAGGCGATGACTCCGCTGTTCACCACCGCGCCGGAGGAGGAGCGCAGCGGTCTGGGGTTCTCGGTTATGGAGAGCTTCATGGACCGCGTGAGCGTCAAGAGCGCGCCGGGAAAGGGAACTTCCGTCACGATGGAGAAGCGGATAAGCGCACATGCGCGCCCCGCTGAGCCGGAAAGGTCAGAAAAGCAGGTGAGCCTCGCGTGACCAGGGACGAATTCATCGAGGGAAACCTTCCGCTGGTGCATAAGCTGGCGAACAGGTTCCGGGGGCGCGGCGTGGAGTACGAGGAGCTGTACGCGGCGGGCTGCGTGGGTCTAGTGAAGGCGGTCGACCGCTTCGAGCCGGAGCGCGGGCTGTGCTTCTCGACCTACGCCGTGCCGGTGATACTCGGCGAGATACGGCGGCTGTTCCGGGACGGCGGCAGCGTGAAGATAAGCCGCAGCTTGAAGGAGCTTTCCGTAAAGGCTGCGCGGCTGCGCGACCAGCTTTCCGCCAACGGGGAGCCGCGTATCTCGGACATCGCGCAGGCTCTGGGGGTCACTCCCGAGGAAGCCGCCGAGGCGCTCTGCGCTGGAATCCCTCCGGTGTCGCTGGATCACGGCGGCGAGGACGGCGAGCCTCTGCCGGTGCCGTCCGCCTCCGGGGAGGACGCGCTCATCGACCGCCTGGCTCTGCGGCAGTGTCTGTCGGAGCTTTCCGGCGAGGACAGGGAGATACTCATGCTGAGGTACTTCCGGCGCAAGACGCAGTGCGAGACCGCACAGATCCTCGGAATGACTCAGGTGATGGTGAGCCGCCGCGAGCGTAAGCTGTTGAAGGAGCTGCGGGAGCAGTTGGTGTAGAAATCGCTTAAAACTGTTGACAAGCAAGTAAATATATGGTATCATTGTATTACATCAAATTATGGGAGGTAATTATATGCAGTCAACGGTTTCGGTATTGATGGCGGCGATAGTATTCATCGTCGAATTTTTCAGCGGGATTCTCAGCTCAGCCTCGGACAGGGAGCCAGCTAAACCCTATAACCCTGATAAGCCTGCGGTCTCATCGACGCTGACGGTTTTCAGCAGGAACGACGAGTTCTCAGATTTGGTGGGAAAATATCAGCCGGAGGGCGCAAGGCTGAATTTCGTCAGCGAGTACATCGACTTCGAAGATTATGACGACGTACTGGAATACGGCTGGCGCGGTCAGACGGTGGATATCATCATCTGCGACAGCGCTGAAATTTGCAGATTCCTGGACAGCGTACTGCCGATGAAAGATATCGGGATATCCGAAGCGGAGGTCTCCGGGCTGTTCAGCTTCAACACTGAAAGCGGGAGGAACTCCTCCGGGGAGCTGTGCGCGCTTCCCGTTGTGAACGCTCCGGGAGTGTTCCTCTACAAGCGCTCTGCGGCGAAGAAGCTGTTCGGGACGGACGACCCGGAGACGGTGCAGTCGCACATCTCCGACTGGAAGAAGTTCCTGGAGACCGCCGAACTTGCCAGGAGCAAGGGTATCGCCATGACCACCAACGCGTGCGAGATGTACTTTGCGTTTGCGGGCGGTAGCAGCTTCACCGATAAAAACGGCAAGCTCTCGGTACCGTCGGCGGCGATGGACTGGCTCTCTGCGGCTAAGAAAATGACCGACAGCGGGTGTCTCAGGGGCGGCTACAGCTGGTCAAACGAGTGGACGGAAAGCTTCGCCGACCCGGATATTTTCGGGCATTTTACGGCAAGCTGGTTTATTGAGGGAGTCCTCCCGACAATAACAAACAGCGACGACTACGCGGTCTGCGCGGGCCCACAGTACTTTATCTGGGGAGGCTCCTACGCGCTGGTGAACCCGCAGTGCAAAAACCGTGAAGCGGCAGCGGAGCTGCTCCGGAGCGTGTGCATTTCCGGCAGCATGGATACCTCGTCGCAGGACACGACTGTGATTCCCGGAAACCGCGCGAAATTCGCGGCAATGCAGCCGATAGAGCTGCCGCAGCTCGGCGGTCAGGACATCGGAAAGGTGTACCTCGAGGTGATGGACAGCGTTCCGCCGCTGACAGGGAAGAACTCCGCAGACCGTATCCTGTCTGATAATTTTCATGCGTTTATGCTGGGATACCTCAACGGAGATCTCGGGGATATTTCTATAACCGAAGCGGTAGATCAGTATTGCGGACAATTCTAAAAGCTATATCCCGAATACGTATAAAATCGGCCCCGGATGGTCATACGCCCGGGGCTGATTTTTGAAAACTACCACAATTCGCCTTGAATCTATTAAGATTCATCGCGAAGCGATACCATAATTCCGAATTCTGAATTCCGAATTATCCTATTACCTTGTAGTCTTTGTCCTCGACTGCCTTTTTGAGGGTCTCAAACGGGGTCTCGGCGGAGAGCTTGACTACTGCGGTGCCCTTTTCGTGGCTGACCTCGGCGCTTTCAACGGTGGGGAGCGCCTCGAGCGCCTTCTTTACAGCCGCCTCGCAGTGACCGCACATCATGCCTTCGATCTTCATTGTTACTTCCATTGATTTTTCCTCCTTGTGGTGTTTGTTGCTGATATGGTGTATTTTTCTGTCATGCGCGGGGCTGTGGACCTTCACGAAATTCAGCCTGAGCGCGTTTGAAACTACGCAGAAGCTCGAAAGGCTCATCGCCGCAGCTCCGAACATCGGGTCAAGGCTCCAGCCGAACAGGTTCACGAACACGCCCGCCGCCAGCGGTATTCCTATCGTGTTGTAGATGAACGCCCAGAACAGGTTCTCCTTGATGTTCCGCAGGGAAGCGCGGCTCAGCCGCACCGCCGCCGGTACGTCCGTGAGACGGCTGTTCATCAGGACCACGTCCGCCGCGTCTATCGCGATATCCGTGCCGGCTCCGATGGCTATGCCGATATCTGCGCGGGTAAGGGCGGGGGCGTCGTTTATTCCGTCGCCGACCATCGCTACCTTGCCCTGCTCCTTCAGGGAGCGTATCACGGCTTCCTTGCCGTCCGGGAGAACTCCGGCTATTACTTCGTCGACACCCGCCTGCGCTCCGACCGCCTTCGCGGTGCGTTCGTTGTCGCCGGTCAGCATTACCACGCGTATGCCCATGTTCCGGAGCTGCTTCACGGCTTCGGGGCTTTCGGGCTTTATAACGTCCGCTGCGGCGATGACTCCGAGCAGCTTTCCATCGCGGGCGAAGCACAGCGGAGTCTTGCCTTCGCCGGAGAGCCTGTCGGTTTCAGCGCGGAGCTCATCCGGCATTTCGGAGTTCTCCGAGATGAACTTCACGCTGCCGCCGAGAAGCGCGGAGCCGTTCAGCTTTGCGGAAAGTCCGCTGCCTGGCAGGGCGGTGAATTCCTCGGTTTCCTGCGGAGCTGCGCCGTTTTCCGAGCAGTACGCCATGACTGCGGAGGCGAGCGGGTGCTCGCTGCGGGATTCAAGCGCGCAGGCAGAGCTCAGCAGCTCCCCGCGGGTGACCCCGGCGGCGGGGATAACGTCAGTGACCGCGGGTTCGCCCTTTGTGATGGTGCCGGTCTTGTCGAGCGCCACAATGCTGACCTTTCCGGTCTCCTCAAGCGAGACCGCAGTCTTGAACAGTATGCCGTTCTTTGCGCCCATGCCGTTGCCGACCATTATCGCCACCGGAGTAGCCAGACCCAGCGCGCATGGGCAGCTTATGACCAGCACGGAAATTCCCCTTGCGAGGGAGTATCCTACTGTCTGACCGCACAGCAGCCATACCGCGATAGTGACGAGCGCTATCCCGATGACCACCGGGACGAACACGCCGGAAACCTTGTCCGCAAGCTTGGCGATGGGGGCTTTGGTCGCGGAGGCGTCGCTCACCATCTGGATTATCTTTGACAGCGCGGTGTCGCCGCCGACCTTCTCGGCGCGGCACCTGAGATATCCCGACTGATTTATCGTTGCGGCGGAGACCTTGCTTCCCTCCGATTTGTCCACCGGAAGGCTTTCTCCGGTCAGGGCGGATTCGTTGACCGCGCTGCTGCCCTCGATGACTACGCCGTCAGCAGGAATGCTCTCGCCGGGCTTCACCGCGAATATATCCCCGACTGCCAGCTGCTCCGCCGGTATCGTCAACTCCTCGCCGCCGCGTATCACCGTGGCTTCTGAGGGGGCGAGCTTCATCAGCGATTTGAGCGCGTCGGTGGTCTTGCCCTTGGAGCGCGCTTCCAGCATTTTGCCGACGGTTATCAGCGTGAGTATCATAGCGGCGGATTCGAAGTAGAATTCGTCCATGAAGGGCATTGCCGCCTCAGCGCCGCCGTGGAGCTGCGCGTCGGTCATTGCGAACAGCGCCGCAGTGCTGTATCCGAACGCTGCGGAGGCTCCGAGCGCTACCAGGGTGTCCATATTCGGAGCGCCCCTTACCAGCGACCTGAAGCCGCTTATAAAGAATCTCTGGTTTATCACCATGACCGCCGCAGTCAGCAGGAGCTGTATCAGCCCCATTGCAGTGTGATTTCCCTCAAGGAAGGGCGGCAGCGGGAATCCCCACATCATGTGCCCCATTGAGAAGTACATCAGTATTACCAGGAACACCAGCGAAGCTATCAGCCGGTGCTTCATCGAGCGGAACGCGTTTTCCTGCACGTTTTCGGAGCTTTTCGCGGACTTTTCCGGCTTTGCGCCCTTTACGGAGGCTCCGTAGCCTGCGTTCGTTACGGCGGCGATTATGTCCGAGCTGGACGCTGTACCCTCGACGCCCATCGAGTTCGTCAGCAGGTTCACCGAGCAGGAAGTTACCCCCGGCACTTTTGAGACCGCTTTTTCCACACGGGCGCTGCACGCGGCACAGGTCATGCCTGTGACGTCGTATTGCTGCATCTTCATGCCCCTTTCTTTTTTCTTGATCTATCTGTTATTTCATCATTTTCTGCAAAGTGTCGAGGAGTTCGTCTATCACCTCGTCGTTGCCCTCGCGTATGTTCTGGGCGACGCAGCTTTTCATGTGGCTCGCAAGGAGCTGCTTGTTGAACGAATTCAGCGCCGCTGTGACAGCCGCGGTCTGCACCATGATATCCGTGCAGTAGGCGTTGTTCTCGAGCATGTTCTCTATCCCGCGAAGCTGACCCTGTATCCGTTTCAGACGGTTCATCAGCGAGCGGTATTCTTCCGGGGAGCGCTCCTTGGTTTTCTGGCAGTGCTCGCACTGGCAGCAGTCTTTGTGCTCCATTGGTATCACCTCCGTTGTTCTCTGTGGATATTATATACCCCCACGGGGTATTTGTCAAGAGGTTTTAAAAAATATGTTTAGAAAAAACTGGATAGACATTGACTAGGCAGCAATAATGTGATATAATTTCTCTGTAGAATGCAACCTTTTTATTCTGAAATATGTCTTATTATATACAAAGGAAGATGAGCGGAAGGCTCACGTGCAAGGAGGACAATATGAGCATGACAAAAAAGGCAGTCACCATGCTGGCTGTGTTTCTGACGGCGTTTGCGCTTATAGCGGCTGCTGTTCCGATGGTAATGGCACAGGCGTCGAATCCCACGGTGCTGTTCACCGGCAGGAAGAATTTGAGCGGCGCATTCGTTATTTCCGACAGCAGTGTAGTTCCGGAGGGTTCCACGCTGTACGTCAAGAAGGGCGGCAAGCTCTACATAAAGAGCGGCGCGGAGCTGATAGTAAACGGCACGCTGAAAGTAGCCGCAGGCGGCGCAGTATACGTCAAGGGGACTCTCACGGCGGGCGAGGGCGCTGTGACTTCCGTCACCGGAAAAGTAAAGATACAGAAGGACGGCGTGTTCACCCAGGGAGGCACGCTCCGCGTGAATAAGGGCGGAAACGTGTTCGGTCTGGGGACCCTCGAGGTAGTGAACAACTTTTCCGATATCGTATGCAAGGGTACGGTGAAGTCCAAGATAAAGGCTCCGGCACCGGTCGAGACGGACGGAGTTACCACTATCGGCGGCGTGATAATCGTCAACCGTCAGTTCGACCTGCCGAAGGATTACGGCGACGGCCTCACGGACGAGACCTACAGCGCGTACCTGAAAATGCGCGAGGCTTCCGGATACGACATGTCGATAGTTTCCGGATTCCGCTCCTACGAGAAGCAGAAGGCTACCTTTGCATACTGGGCTTCCATCGACGGAGCAGAAGTAGCTGATACCTACTCGGCTCAGCCGGGGCACTCCGAGCACCAGACCGGGCTTGCAATGGATATCTCCTCGCTCAGGCAGAGCTACGGTGAAACTCCCGAGGGAAAGTGGCTCGCGGAGCATTGCTGGGAGTACGGCTTCCTGCTGAGATACCCGAAGGGCAGCGAGAAGATAACCGGGTACATCTACGAGCCGTGGCATGTGCGCTACCTCGGAACAAGCACGGCGAAGCTCCTGCACGACAGCGGCCTTACTCTCGAGGAATTCCTCGGAGTGGCGTGAGGCGGCAGTAAGTTTATAGGCGACCGCACTTTTTAAGCGCGGCCGCTTTTTTTAATTCGGAATTATGAATTCGGAATTTCGGTGTCCCGCTTCGCGGGATTGATACAATTGAATAGATGCCGCGACAGCGGCACAATAATTCCGAATTTGAAATTGAATTTCCTCCACGATTTGTTTTTCAATATATTTTTCCCAATCAATCTCATTAAATTACACAAATGTGACGGGGGTAAACCGGAAAATATTCACAATTATGCGGGCGGTTGTACAAATCTGACAAAAACCGCTTTACATGTTGAAGATTTTGTAGTATAATAATAGAAACGTGCTGCGCGGCAGGCATTTATCGTCAGCCGGCGCAGTAATATCTGAAAGGAATGGTGGCGAAATGTCTAAATCGATCCTGATTACGGGCGGAGCGGCAAGCGGAAAATCGCGCTGGGCGGCTACCAGCTACTCGCACTATGACTACGTGCTTTACATGAGAACCGGGGAGGCTGTTGATCCGGACACTCTGCACCGCATAGAATACAGCAACAACCAGAACGGCGTTGACTGGGACATCGTAGAGGGCGTGTACGACGACCCGGCAGGCAGGATAGGCGACCACAAGTTCGTTATCTTCGACCGCCTGAGCGACTACGCTTCCATCATGATAGACCGCATGTGCCCGGATATCTCCCAGATGTCCGACGAGTTGATGAAGTCCATCGAGCGCCGCATTATCGCAGATATCGAGGATATGCGCGAGCGTATCCGCGAACTTAACGGCAGCATGATCGTAATTACCCTCGAGACCGGATTCTCGGTAGCGCCCACCGACCCCAGGCAGATAGCTTTCCGTAAGATACTCGGAAGCGTAAACCAGCGTATCGCTAATTCCTCAGATGAGGTTTATTTCTCCGCAAGCGGCATTCAGTTCAAAATCAAGTAACGTCAGCATACAATAATACATATATTGGGAAGGAATAGAACACCATGACATTTGAAGAATTCATAATGCAGGCGCGCGAAATGAACGCCTCCGATATACACCTTACCGTCGGCGCTCCCACTGTTGTGCGCGTAAACGGCGAACTCCGCAAGTATACCGAGCTTTCCGACCAGGTAGTCAACCGCACCATTCTTTCGATACTCTCCGCCGAGCAGGAGAAAATGCTCACCGAGGGCAAGGACATCGACTTCAGCTTCGAGCTGAAGAACGGCGCCCGCCAGCGCGTCAACGTATTCCGCCAGAGCGGCAAGCTCGCGGCGTGTATCCGTCTGCTGAACGCCGAGATACCCACCCTTGAGGAGCTGAAAATGCCTCCGGTGCTTCTGGAATTCGCAAAGAAGCGCAGAGGTCTCGTGCTTGTTACCGGCCCTACCGGCGCTGGTAAGTCCACGACCCTCGCCGCGCTGATGGAGTACATCAACAAGACCCGCGCCTGCCACGTCATCACCATCGAGGACCCGATAGAGTACCGCTACAAGCAGGAGAAGGCGACTATCCATCAGAGAGAGCTCGGGCGCGACGTTCCGTCGTTCCACGAGGCGCTCCGCAGCGCGCTGCGTGAGGATCCGGACGTTATCCTCATCGGCGAGATGCGCGATTACGAGACCATCTCCCTTGCGATGACCGCAGCCGAGACCGGACACCTCGTATTCGGTACGTTGCATACCTCCAGCGCGGCTCAGACCGTTGACAGAATCATCGACGCATGCCCGATACATTCCCAGGATCAGGTGCGCTCTCAGCTTGCCAGCATGATACAGGGCATCATCGCGCAGACCCTTATCCCCCGCGCCGACGGCAAGGGCAGAGTAGCCGCAGTCGAAGTAATGATCGGCACCGACGCGATACGCAATCTTATCCGTTCCGCGAAGATAAACATGATGGAGACCACTATGGCGGCAGGCGCCCGCGATGGAATGTGTACGCTCAACGCCAGCCTCGCTAACCTCTACAAGACCGGTCAGATATCCTACGAAACAGCGCTTGAATACGCTACCGACCGCGGCGAGATGGAAAAGAAGCTGCTCAGCGGAATTTAAATTAAATTCGGAATTCGGAATTAAGAATTCGGAATTATTGTGTCCTACTCCGTGGGACGTTATCTCAAATTGAGTTCCAGTATTTATTGTTTCAGCGTTTTTTTAATTACGTCCGCGAAGCGGACGCCTAAATTCCGAATTCTGCATTCTGAATTCCGAATTTTACATTCTCGTCCGCGGGTATACCGCGGACGAATTTAGTAAGGGGACAATTTATGAAATGTATTCCTGTTTTAGAGCTTAATTCCATGTCGGCTGACCCGCACAGGCTCATAGAAAAATCAGAGAACGCCTATGCTGATCAGATCTCCCGAGCGGCAGAGCGTATCTACCGCGAGCGCCGGGAGAAGCCGGTGGTGCTTATCTCAGGACCGTCAGGCTCCGGCAAGACCACCACGGCTGGAAGGCTCGCAAGGCTCCTTGAGGACAACGGCTGCTGCGCCCATACCATCTCAATGGATAACTACTTCCTGCCGCTTACCGCTGAGGAGCTCAGGCTCGCCGAGGAAGGGAGGTTCGATTTTGAATCCCCGAAGCGGCTTGATACCGAGCTTTTCAAGCAGCACATCGAGCTGCTGAGCCGCTGCCAGCCGATAGACGTCCCGGCGTTCGATTTTACTATCCAGGACAGAAAGCCCGGATTCCGGCTTGAATACAAGCCCGGCGACATCGTTATCATGGAGGGCATTCACGCGCTGAATCCCGACGTTATCGGGCATTCTGACGAGTACACCAACCGCGTGTACGTTTCAGTCAGGACGCGCCTTGAAAGCGGCGGAGAGCTGCTCCACCCCTCGAAAATACGCCTTATGCGCAGACTTATCCGCGATAAGCTGTACCGCGGGCGTTCCATCACCGAAACTATGGAGTTCTTCAAGTCAGTCGAGCGCGGCGAGGATCTCTACATCATGCCGTACAAACACCGCGCAAGCTTCGATATAGACACATTCATTGCATACGAGCCGATGGTCTACCGGGATATCCTGCTCGACGACCTGCACAGGGTGTCCAGAACCTATCCGGAGTACGGAAAGTACGCCGACATCGAAAAATTCCTGCGGAAGTTGGAACCGCTCGACCCTGCAAACGTACCCGATAATTCCCTTGTACGGGAGTTCATCGGATAAATATATGATAACCTCTAAAAACGAAAGGCAAAAAAATGAACGTCAGAAAGTACGAGAAAAAGGACATTCCCGCGCTTATGCGCATATGGAACGAGGTAGTTGAAGCGGGTCAGGCGTACCCGCAGGAGGAATTCCTCACGGAGCAGACCGCAGAGGAGTTTTTCGCGGCGCAGAGCTTCACCGCCGCAGCCGAGGATAACGGCGAGGCGGTCGGGCTGTACATTCTCCACCCGAACAACGTCGGCAGGTGCGGACATATCGCCAACGCAAGCTACGCGGTGCGCTCGGATATGCGCGGAAAGCATGTCGGGCGCGAGCTTGTTTCCGACTGCCTCCACAGATGTAAGGAGCTTGGCTTCCGGGTGCTTCAGTTTAACGCTGTCGTGGCTGACAATATCCCTGCGCTGGCGCTTTACAAGAGCCTCGGATTCGCGCAGCTCGGGGTTATCCCCGGCGGCTTCCGCAAGAAGGACGGGACATACGCGGACATAATCCCGCACTATTTCGATGTGACAAAGCTATGATGAGACCACAGTTTTACGATAAATTCCTGTGCACCGGCGATAAATGCACCGACAACTGCTGCATAGGCTGGGAAATCGACATCGACAAACCCGCCATGGAGCGCTTTGCGAAAATCCCAGGGGAGTTCGGCGAGCGGCTCCGCTCCGCGATACACGGCGGGGAGCAGCCGACCTTCGCGCTGGCTTCCGGCGACCGCTGCGCGCTGCTCCGTGAGGACGGTCTGTGCGAGCTTATCCTCCACTGCGGGGACGGGATACTCTGCGATATCTGCGCGCTCCACCCGAGGTTCTTCAACAAATTCGGGGAGGTCAGGGAAGCCGGACTTGGCTTGTGCTGCGAGGAGGTCTGCCGGCTGATGTTCAGCAGTTCCGAGCCGCTGGAGTTCACGCTTGACGAGGACGACAAAGCCGCGCTTTCCGGCGATGATGAGTACACCGGGCTGCTCCGCAGGGCGCGCGGGGAGATGTTCGCGGCGCTCCAGGACCGCAGGCTCCCGGTGGCGGAACGCCTGAGCCGCTGTGCGGAATTCGCGTGGCAGACCCAGGAGGCTCTGGAGCTTGAGCAGCCGCTTCCCGGCGTTCCGCAGGAATACCCGGATATCTTTACGCCGGAGGAGGTCTCGCGGCTTCTGGGCACGCTTTCCGCGATGGAGAGCATAAATCAGGAGTGGGCGGATACTCTGGAGCGGCTGACGCAGCGGCAGGAGGAGCTTCTGGAGGCTCTGCCGGAGTTCCTGGGCGAAACCGGCGGGGAATGGAGGTACGAGCACATTGCGGTGTACTTCCTCTACCGACACTTCACCGACTGCCTGTCAGACGGCGCTGTGTACGCACGGACGATGGTCGCGTGCTGTTCTGCGGCGGCGGTCATGCTGATGGACTGTATGCGTTGGAAGGATTCCGGCGCGCTTTCCGAATGGGACAGGATACTCGACCTGAAACTCTACTCAAAGCAGGTGGAGTACTCTGAGGAAAACACCGCGGAGTTCATCGCGGAATACGACTGATATCCATAAAAGCTCAGCGCCGGTGCTTTCGCATCGGCGCTGAAAGGGTATATCTTAACCAGCCGTTTATGCCTCCGGCTTCTCACGGGCGCGCCGGCTGCTGCGCTGGCAGGGACAGCACGCCACCATCGGCGCGGCTGTGGATCTGGGCTTTTAAGCCATACCCTGCCTTATAATATGCCCGGTCATGCTTTCGTGTGAGTGATTTACTCCTCTGTTTCTGTGGGGTGCGCGGATTCTGGAGGCTGCATAGGCACGCTCAGCGTATCGCCGTTCACTAAAACGAACGCGTAAACGCAGGTTCCCTGCGGCATTTCCACAATTATGCGGCACACTCCGCTTTCCGCAGCGGTTATCGTGTTGCCGGAGTACTCCAGCGGCTCGGTCTCGTCCTCGGAAAGGTATCTGACCGCTGAGATTATTCGCGCGTTCTCCGGCAGTCCGATTTTCAGGAGACTTCCCGGCTCGGCGGAGGCAGTGAGGAGTTTATTTTCCTGCGCAAGCCGCCACGGGGTGGCGCAGTCAACGGAAGCAGTCAGCGCTTCGCCGTTTTCCTCGACTGTCCAGGTGTAGACGCATTTCGTCAAGCGCAGACCGATGTCTGTGTCGCTTAAGTAGAGGTAAAGCTCCGGCGGCTGGGACGGGTCGGTCTGGCTGCGGGTAACGGCGAAATAGTAGTCCGCGTTGCCCTGGGGGAAGCTCAGCGACACCACCGCTACTCCGCTGTACGCTTCGTCCGGGAAGCTTATCGAGCCGTCCGGGGTGTAGTCCAGAGCGCAGCTTTCGGATTCGTCCAGCGGGTAGAACTGCGCTCCGGTCAGCTCTGCGCCGCTGAGCTGTATTTTGGGTTCGTTCTCCGACACTAAATCGAGGTCTACCACTGCGGTTATCAGCCCGTCGGCGTAGGCTGTCAGCGGTCCTGCGCTGCAGGAGGCGGTATCTTCACCCTGATAAGACCACGTGTAGGAGCCGAGGGTCATCACCGCGGCGGAAGCCAGCCCGTTTCCGCTATAGGTCACAAGCTCCTGCGGAGGGGTCTCCAGTTCAGACGGCGCTTCCCGGGTCAGGAATGCTATGTCGGGCTCCAGCACCGCTATTTCAGTCTCCGAGGGGTCAAGGGCAATGGATGCTGACGATGTATCACTTGATGTACACCCGGCTGCGAGGATAATTCCGGCGAGCGCCAGAAGTGCGGCGTATTTTTTCATAGGAAAACCTCCCTTGTTTTTTATAAATAATACCGGACATATGCCAGAAAGGTTGCAGAAATGACGACAGACGAGATAAGAAGCAGGCTTTTCGCCTTGCAGGACGTAAAATACCGCGATTTTCAGGGCGGGCTTATCCCGGGAATGAATCCGGAAAACATGATAGGCGTGCGCACTCCGGAGCTTCGGAAGCTTGCGAAAGAGGTCGGCGCTGACGGTACATTTCTCGCGGAGCTTCCGCACAGGTACTTTGATGAGAATCAGCTCCATGCGTTCATTGTTTCCGGAATCAGGGACAAGCAGGAGTGCCTGCGCCGGGCGGAGGAATTCCTGCCCTATGTTGACAACTGGGCGACCTGCGACCAGATGTCGCTGAAATGCTTCAAAAAGTCGCCGGAGGAGCTGCTCCCGCACATCAGGGAGTGGATAGATTCCGAGCGCACCTACACCATGCGCTTCGGCGTGGGCTGCCTTATGGAGTTTTTCCTGGACGAGCATTTCAGCCCGGAATACCCCGAGATGGTATCAAAAATCCGCAGCGGAGAATATTACGTCAACATGATGACGGCGTGGTACTTCGCAACGGCGCTCGCAAAGCAGTACGACGCGGTTCTGCCGTACATTGAGCAGCGCAGGCTCGACCAGTGGACCCACCGGAAAACTATCCAGAAGGCGATAGAAAGCTACCGGGTTTCTGATGAGCACAAGCAGTACCTCAGAATGCTGAAATAATGTGAAATTTTTCTCAAAAAATGCTGCGCGGGGTTGACAAATCACGGCTCGGGTTGTATAATATATACAGCAAATCAAAAATAGTTCTCGTTTTTTGGAGGCATAAAAATGACAGTTACAGAAGATATCCGTTACATCGGCGTGAACGACCATGATATTGACCTGTTCGAGGCTCAGTACACTGTTCCGGAGGGCATGTCGTACAATTCCTACGTTATCCTCGACGAGAAGGTCGCGGTTTTGGACACCGTTGACGGCAGATTCGGCGGCGAATGGCTCGGAAACCTTGAGAAGGAGCTTTCCGGAAGAACTCCGGATTACCTCGTAGTTCAGCATATGGAGCCTGACCATTCCGCGAACATCGCAGTTTTCGCTGAGAAGTACCCCTCGGCGAAGATCGTGGCTTCAAAGCAGGCGTTCGTGATGATGAAGCAGTTTTTCGGCACGGACTACGCCGACAGGCAGGTAGTCGCGGCTGAAAAGGATACCCTCGAGCTGGGTAAGCATACCCTTAATTTCATTGCGGCTCCGATGGTTCACTGGCCGGAGGTCATCATGACATACGACAGCGCCGACAAGGTGCTGTTCACCGCGGACGGCTTCGGTAAGTTCGGCGCGCTCGACGCTGCGGCTGACGCTGAGTGGGACTGCGAGGCAAGGCGCTACTATTTCGGCATTGTCGGCAAGTACGGCGCGCAGGTGCAGGCAGTCCTGAAGAAGGCAGCCGCCCTCGATATCGCGATGATCTGCCCGCTTCACGGTCCGGTGCTGAAGGAGGATCTCGGTCACTACATTGATAAGTACAACATCTGGTCGAGCTACGGCGTTGAGAGCGAGGGCGTGTTCATCGCGTACGCAAGCGTTTACGGTAACACCAGGAAGGCGGCGGACATGCTGGCTTCAAAGCTTGCGGACAAGGGCGTGCACGTTACGGTCAGCGACCTCTCCCGGGACGACTGGGCAGAGTGCGTTGAGGACGCGTTCCGCTACGGCAAGCTGGTGCTTGCGGCTCCGACCTACAACGCGGACGTGTTCCCGGCTATGAAGGAGTTCATAAACCACCTGACCGAGCGCAACTACCAGAACCGCACCATCGGAATTATCGAGAACGGTTCCTGGGCGCCGATGGCGGCTAAGGTCATGAAGGGGATGTTTGAGAAGAGCAAGAACATCACGTTCGCTGAGAACACCGTGACCGTACGCTCCGCAGTGAACGCCGCGAACGAGGCTCAGATCGAGGCTCTGGCAGAGGAGCTCAAGGGCTGATTCTGGCTTATATGGCTTATAATTTACTTTCTCCCCGGAAGTTTCCGGGGAGATTTTTGTTTTTTTCCCAAAAACCCCTTGACAAATCAATGCAAACAGATTATACTGTATATACAACACATTAACAGATGAGGGAGAGTGAAATTATGTCGCTCAAGGTCGACAACATCGTCAAGACATACGGCAGCTGCAGGGCAGTAGACGGTCTGAGCTTCGAAATGAAGGAGCCGGGCGTGTTCGCGCTGCTGGGAACTAACGGCGCGGGAAAAACCACGTCTATACGCATAATACTGGGAATGCTGAGCGCGGACAGCGGCTCGGTCACATGGCACGGGAAGAAGTTCGTGACCGCTGCGGAGTCCATCGGCTACCTCGCGGAGGAGCGCGGACTTTACCCCAAGTACAAGATAATGGATCAGCTCATGTATTTCGCTTCGCTGAAGGGCATGAAGCGGCAGGACGCTCAGCGCGCAATTGATTACTGGTTCGACCGCCTGGGAGTTCAGGAGTACCGCGACAAGCGCGCGGAGCAGCTCTCCAAGGGCAACCAGCAGAAGATACAGCTGATAGCTGCGCTTGCGCCGAACCCGGAGCTTCTGATACTTGACGAGCCGCTTTCCGGTCTGGACCCGGTAAATGCTGAGCTTTTCAAGAGCGTTATCCGCGAGGAGATAAAGAAAAACAAGTTCGTGATAATGTCCAGCCACCAGATGTCAACAATAGAGGAGTTCTGCCGGGATATCGTGATACTCAACAAGGGCAGGACGGTGCTCCAGGGAAATCTGAACGATATCAAGAAGGGCTACGGCAGGGTGAAGCTCACCGTCAAATGCGAGGGCGACATCACCGCGATGGCTCAGGAGTGCGGTCTGAACCTCACCGAGGAGACTCCGAACGGCTCCAGCTACAACGTATCCAGCGAGGAGCAGGCGCACGCCCTGCTGAACAGGATAATTGAAAGCGGAATGCCGCTTATAAAGTACGAGCTGCGCGAGCCGTCGCTCAACGAGATATTCATTGAAAAGGTCGGAAATGCTGCAAAGGCGGGTGAGTCTGATGAGAAATGACGCTGCAAGAGGCTGGAAAAAGGTCTTTGGATTTACATTCACACAGTATGTGCGCACAAAGTCGTTCATTGTGGGTACAATAATTGTATGCCTGATAACGATACTGCTGGTGGGCGGTCTGAACATCATACCCAAGCTGATGGGGGCGGGGGATTCCATAACAGGCTCCGGGAATTCTGACGAGCCGCCGGCGCTTGACAGCGTGTACCTGATAGACGACAGCGGTCTGCTGACCTCCGAGGACACTGACAAGCTGACCTCCGCGGGAGTGAAGCTCACAAGCACAGACAAGACGGCTTCCGAGCTGATAGACCAGCTTACAGACGCGGACGCAGGCAAGGCGCTTGTAACGATATCCGCAGATGAGAGCGGCTCCGAGGTGCTTGGCTACACGGTAAAGACCTACTATTCGCCCGACACCGACGGAACTTCCGTGGATACGCTTACAGGCATGGTTTCAGACCTTGTGACCTACCGCAACATGATAAACGCCGGAGTGTCCCCGGATAACTTCGCGGCTACGCAGCGGTATGTCAGCACGTCGAAAATACAGGCAGGCTCGGACGAGTGGAACGTGTTTGAAACGATGATAAATTACGTTGTGCCTATCGTTATTTCGCTGGTTCTGTTCATTATGATATTCGCGTACGGTCAGACCGTCGCGCAGTCCATCGCAACGGAAAAGACCTCCCGCGTAATGGAGCTGCTGCTTACCTCCGTGAGACCTCTCGCGGTGGTTATAGGTAAGGTACTGGCGATGGGCTGCGTGTCGATATTGCAGTTCCTGCTGATAGGCATTGTGGGTGGAATTTCGTTTGCGGCAACGGCTCCGTTCGGCATCGGCGGCGACCTCGTGAATATGCTCCAGAACGCCGATGTTCAGACCGGCGAGAACGCTCAGATCGTCGAGGCGTTCAACGGCAGCTTCGGGAGCATGACTCCGCTGTCGTTCGTGCTGATATTCGTTATTTTCATTCTCGGATTCCTGTTCTACGCGCTTATTGCGGCGCTGGTCGGAGCCTCCGTGAGCCGCATGGAGGATCTCGCGCAGGCTATGCAGCCTTATTCTCTGCTCGGCGTGATGGGATTCTACCTTGCGTACTTCCCGGCGATGTTCACGATGGGCAGCCTGGAGACCGGTGCGGCTTCCGATAATGTGATGCAGACCTTCTCGTATTACTTCCCGGTAAGTTCGCCGTTTTCGCTTCCTGCGGCTCTGATGGTCGGTAAGCTGTCAATTCCGCAGGTGATTGTCGCGGTGCTTATTCTGGCGGTGTTTGTGGCTCTTGTGGCGGTGATAGTTGCAAGGGTGTATGAGATGATAATTCTGCATAACGGCAGCAGGCTTAAATTTATGGATATCATTAAAATGGCTGGCAGAAAGTAATTGCAGTTGGGGTTCATCTTTCGGCGAGGATATAAATTGACGGGCAGGCGTTAAGCTTGCCCGTTTTGGTTTTGGGGAAACTGAAATTTGTGCGGCTGGTGTTCGCCTTTGAGCGACTCCCGATTAGGGCGGCTCAAATTTATACCGTTATCTGACTGCGGATTTTTTCGAAGGTCTTTTCACCGATTCCACTTACGTTCATAATATCCTGCACCGTTTTGAAATTTCCGTTAATGCGGCGATATTCGACAATGGCCGCCGCTTTGACTTCGCCTATACCTTTCAGCTTTACCAGCTCACTGGCAGGCGCGGTGTTTATATTTATAAGCTCAGATGAGTTTTCACTGTCGGCGGCGTCAGCGGTTTCCTCCGCCTTTGACGACGAGGTTTGCAGAATTTGCACCGCGGAACTTCCCGCCGCGTAATTCGCGGAGGCTTCTGACACGGTTTCGCGCTCCGTACTTATAAGAATGGGTTCGGTTTCATTTTCGGCAATCGCTGAAATTTCAGGCTCTGGTTCCTCGGTGAGAAGCTCGGGTTTTTTATATCCGCGGCTTTTCTGTATTATCTGCGTACCTGCGGTGTATTCCGGCTCGTATCCGGACGTTTCCTCCGTTTCAGCTGATTTCGGAAAGCGTATGACTATCGCCGGCGTCTGATCAATGCGTGTAAAGAAGTCGAAAAGCGTGATAAGAATGCCGGCTGCCAGGCAGACGCGGATAACGTTCAGCGCCGCGTCAACTATTGAGAAAGGCTTTTTCATAGCCGCTCCTTAAAAATTATGTGATATTACCTCCATCGGAAGTAAATATGCCGTATTTTGTCTTTAGACGTTCAAGCTTTTTTCCCAGCGCTTTATTGAGCGCTAGCAGGAAAACTACGTTTGATACGCAGTACACCGCCGTTACGGGCGCTGCGGAGATTATCGCGGCGATCCAGAGCTCCCCTGAGAAACTGCCGTTCATTGAAAGAACCGTCCACACGTCCATGATGAACGAGTAACCGATTCCGGAAGCGATTCCGAAAATGCACAGCGGAAGCGGTTTGCTTATCCATCCGTGTTTTCCGAGGATCCCGGCGGCGGCTCCGATGAGACCCCAGCAGAGCATCTGGAAAGGCGTCCAGGGTCCCTGACCGAACCAGATGTTGGAGATAACAGCGGAGAGCGCTCCTATCATGAATCCCGCCTGAGGTCCGAGGTGACGTGCTGCAAGGGCGACTATCGCGGAAACCGGCTTGAAAAATGGAACAGGCGCGAAAATAAATCTTCCTGCGGCAGAAAATGCGGTCATTACCGCAATGAGCACAAGCTCGCCTGCGGAGGGAGCGCGTTTTTCAAACGACAGGAAGAATGGTATACAGCATAACACCGAAGCGGCGGCGCTCGCGAACCAGAATCCGCTTCCGCCGGAGAGAACGGCTCCGAGAATCGCGGCAGCCGTCAGCCCAGCCGCAGCAATGAGCGATACGACTTTTTTCACTGCTGGTGCCGTTTTTCTATGCCCGCAAGAATATCGTCAACTTCATAGCGCGACTTGTCCCTTGAGTCGTCATCCTCGGTTATAAGGTCGCTGCGGTTTTTGGAAGCGAGGATATCCGCGCTGCGGCGGCTTTCAGGTCTGGCGGTGCGGGAGGGCGCCGCTGCGAGGGCGTCCTCGAGGTCGATGATCGAACGGCTGGACTTTGCGGTCTGCTTTCCGGTGAGGTTCCTGCCTATCTGCGGAGCCTCCGACTGTGCAAAGAATGCGTCGGAGCGCTTCTTTTCGGGTTTCTTTATCACGGGTATCTCGGCGGTCTTGGTGTTGGAGACTGCCGCGGGTATCGCCGAAGCATCGGAAACTGGAGCTGGTTTCACAGCGGGAGCCACCGTATTGTCGATATAGCGCTTGGCTGCGACCGGCGCGGGGAGCGTCGGCTTTTCGGGAGCGGAAGCCGGCTTTTCAGCCGGGGCGGTAAACAGGGGAGGCTCCGGGCGCGGTTTTTCCGGCTTCTGACCGAATATGGGCGATGGAGCGTTCAGCAGTGAAAGTACGTCGGCGTCCGACATTCTGGGCGCTGAGCCGGTACTGGGTTCATCGTGCTGTTTTTTTGCAGAATCGAACGTGAAAAGCACGCTGTCTGCGCTTACGGACGGCTTTCCGCTTGGATTTCGCTTATATGAGGCTCCGCCGCTTTCGCCGACAGTTAACTGCGGCTGCGCGGGCCGGTCGTCCTGATTCTTGACCTGCGGGATAACTTCGGGGATCGGCTTTTCGTAGGTCTTGGCGCGGAGGACATCTAACAGTATCAGCAGGGCGCAGGGTATGACCGCCATGACGAGAACTCCCCAGGGCGTTCTTACGAATCTGATGAAGGCTCCGAGGAACGGACTGCACCAGCCTGCTTTTCCGATAAGGGCGTCCTCGCTGATTACGGTGCTGTCGCTGTTGTTCACGAGGTGGAGGTAGTACACGCCGTCGGTCATTTTGAAATCTGCGTAATACCCCATCGCAAGCGGCGCGTTCTTATCCTCGGGGTCGGTGGTGTAGAGTACCAGGTTTCCTTCCTCGAGGTCGTAGGGTGCGCAGGAAGTGGAGATAACGGCGCTTCCGGCAGGTATGCTGTCGTAATCGCTGCTGTCGCATATGAACAGGTTGAATCCGAAAACTCCCACAGTTCCCGCAGAACCGAACGCCGCCGCTGATATCACCATCAGCAGGAATATCACTCCAAGCAGCGAAGCGACTGTCAGTCCGATCACCCGCGCTATTTTTTTGCCCGAATTTATAAAAAACACCTCTTTTGCACTTGACAAATCTTGATTTTCAGTATATAATAATACAGTCATCATCTGTATGAGCGTCATATATATTTTTATTATATCATACACTCATGTAGATTGCAAGTGCTTTTGCAAATTTTTGCTGGTATAGCTCAGTTGGTAGAGCAGCGCATTCGTAATGCGCAGGTCGTGGGTTCGAGTCCCATTCCCAGCTCCAGAACAAACCGCTTTGTTAAGCCATTCGGCGAACATGGCGGTTTTTCTTTTTTCCGGGACGGGCTTTCCGAGTGCGCCATTAGTGCGCCATTTCAAAAAAAGTGCGCTTATTCCATCGCTATGACGGGATAAGCGCTTTTTTATGCGTGTCGTTTCTCCAAGAGCTGCTCCAGGCTGTCAACCGCGTCGGCGTCCGCCTGCTCTACCAGGTGAAGATATTTGTTTGTTGTGGTGAAGTCAGCGTGACCGAGTCGCTCCTGTACGGTTTTCAGATCCGTGCCATTGTACAGCAGAAGCGTTGCGGACGTATGCCGCAAGCTGTGGAATTTCCGGTGCGGAATACCATTCTTTTTCAGGAACTTGTCAAACTGCCTGCTTGGAGTCTGGGTGTGCATGATCGAGCCGTCCCATTGCGTGAATACCCAGTCGTCGCCTTTCCAGGCGGTGCCGAGTTTCATCTGTTCGAGCAGGTGCTGTTGTTTCAACCTCTGGAGCAGCTCAACGCAGGAGGCGTTAAGCGTTACCGTCCTCGCTCTGCCGCTCTTGGGGGCTTTTGTTCTGACCGGCTCGCCCTTGAGCTTGTACGCTGAGCGGCTGATCGTCATTTTCCTGGTGGTGAAATCTATGTCAGAGAATTTCAGCGCCACCAGCTCGCCCTCACGGGCTCCGGTGAATATTGCAAGCTGTATCATCGCCTGGAACTGGAGGCTTTCGTCTTTCAGGCATTGCAGGATATACGAAGCCTGCTGCTTGGTGAATATCTCAATTTCCGGGTGTGGCATTTTCGGGAGTGTGAGCCGCTTTGCGTCGGCGGGGTTATTGCTGATGTAGCCGAGCTTGGTTGCAAGCGTAAGCATGGATTGAAGTACCGCCAGTTTGCGGCGTACAGTCGCAGGTGACAGCTTTTCGCCGCTCTCGTCAGGTTTACCGTCACGCCTTAGTTTTGGCATATTGGAAAGCTGCTTGATGAACTGCTGAACGTGTACCGGTTTAAGCTCCGTCAGCTTGATATGACCGAGCGCAGGCAGCACAAGCGTTTCCAGTATGTGAACATAGGAGCCGTAAACGGTAGGGCTTAGTTTCTCCTGCATGGAGGAAAGGTAGATCGGAGCAAAATCTGCCAGTTTGAGCGCCGCTGCCGTTCCGATCAGACCATTCTTGCATTCGTCCTCGAATTGAACGGCGCGCCGGTTCAACTCCTTTTCAACCTGGTTTGCGGTCATGCCTGGTTCGGGCTTGTAGGTCATGGTGTACGGTTTGAGCCTGTTCCCGCTGCTGTCATAGCCGCGATATACCCTGATCGTGTAGCTGATGATCTCGCCGGATTTATTCTTTCTTGGGGTTATTGCTGCCATTTAATTCACCACTTTCAAAAATTAATAAAATCTTTGTACTGAGGTTCATAATCCCATTCCTTAAATTTAGAATATAGCGCCTCTACTAATCCATTTTTTAAATAAACAGGAATTTTATCATCTTTGAGAACAGGCTCAATCTTTTGATATTCTTCCAAAAATTCCCTAATCACTCGGCTTTTTCCGGCTAGTACATAAGCTGTATTGTCATACACGAAATGTGAAGGATCAGTATCTATTTCCCAATCAAGATTTGAAAGGAGAAACAAAAAAGTGTCCATTATTTTTCTAGTATCAACAATATCATTGGTTTCATGCCCACAAAGCCAATCAAGGGAAACGCTCAACTCATTAGCAATAGCTTCTGCTTTGTCAAGCGAGGGGATTTTTGCGCCGTTTACAGTTTCGTAGCTGGATATTGTAGCGGCAGACACTCCAACCGCCTTTGCTAAATCCGCCTGAGAAATGTGTTTTGATGTACGAGCGGCTTTTAATCTCTCTGAAAATATTTTTACATTAAACATATATGCCCTCTTTTCGTTGTTGTTCTTGTTGTTGACTTTATAATAACACATTATTTTGCTTTTGTCAATACTTTTGACTGTTTTATTTTGTTAAGCGTCACAAAATAAAGCTTGGTATTTTTCATAAAATATACTTGATTTTATTTCAATAACGTGATATAATGAAAAGGCAACAAGAAAGAGAAAGGAGGTAAACCCATGACAAAGGCAGATGTTTCAAATCTCCCTGTTGAGAAAAGAGCGGCTATTGAAGCACGCCGAGCATATCAGCGCGAGTGGAGAGCTAAGAACCGCGATAAGATCAGAGCCGCAGAGGAGCGCTACTGGGCAAAAAAAGCGATGTTGGCGAATACAGAGAGCACCGCAAACAAGGCATAAAAAAACACCGCCTGACGTGTACCACCACATCAGACGGCAAAGAGCAACCCACCAACCACTAATTGAAACAGGTTATGCTCCGCTGTAATTATACCACAAATCCGGCGGAGTTTCAACTGGAATAGGAGAAAATTTTGAGTATCACTGAAAAGCTCGTTGAGCTTATCCCCACCGGGAGAACGAACGCCATTCCCATGCGTGACCTTGCAACGCTGCTGAATATCAGTCAACGCGCCGTGCGCGTGTTAGTCCAGAGGGCGCGGGAGCTGGGTTCGCCTATCTGCTCCGAATGGGAGAACCGGGGCGGGTATTATTTCCCCGCTGACGAACACGAGGCGCGGTCATACCTCCGTCAGCAAAGGGCGCGTATCAAGTCCGCGAACGCCGCTCTTAATGGAGTAATCAAGTATTTGCAGTCTTTTGCAGTACCAGAAGATACAGAATAATGGTGAAAAGGGCGTTACATAGATGAACGATACAGTTAATAACATTCCGCACATGGAGACAATCAAGCGCACCGCCGAGATCTTCGGGCTGCCGGTGCATTTCATAAGGTGTAAAGTCGCGAGCGGCGAGGTCGTTGCAGTCCGCGCCGGGCGAAAGTTCCTTGTGAACGTCGATAGATTCGCAGAGTATCTCAATACCTCCACTGTACATCCTGAGAGCGGCGCAGATCTGGACAGCCCTGCACGCATTGCACCGATAGGCAGGTAGCACATGGCAGACACCAACGGTTATATCAAGCTGCACCGCTCTATTTTGTCATGGGAGTGGTACAGTGATATCAAAACGCGGGGGCTGTTCATTCACCTGCTGCTTTCCGCGCGCTGGGAAGATACTCTCTGTATGGGGCAGGTCATAAAGCGGGGACAGCTCTGTACCACCGTGCGTGAGCTTTCAGAATTGAACGGACTGACCTCTAAGGAAGTCAGAACCGCCATTGTACACCTGCAAACAACTGGAGAAATAACGATCCAGTCATATATGGGCGTTGAGGTCTGCTATCACAGGACATTATTACTCGGATAATCGCAGAGTGACGGAGGCGCGAGCCTCTGGTAATGCGGGAGCCCGGTCACAACCCCGGGCACGCAGGGGGACAACACCGAAAGGAGCACCGAACATGAACAACAGCAAGAACGGCAAGGCTCTCACAATCGCAAACGCGCTCGTTCGTCAGGGCGTGAGCCGCTCGGAGGCAATGCACAGAGCATGGAGAACCGCCAAGCAGCGCGTAATACACACCAACACCGCCGGAGTTACCCGCGGGAACCGTCAGACACTTCTCTACCGGCTGACACGGTACAGCGCCGACCTGATAAGCGTAACGCTCCGCAGGGAGCCGGAGAACGCAGCGGACAAGAACGCCGTGCAGGTTATAGCCACTGTTAGAGGGAAAGGCTCGGCGGTCATGGGCTATCTCAATAGACAGCTTGCCGCCGCGATCGCGCCGCTCCTGGATAAGGGAAAAGCTGTTGCAAGTTCATTCAGAGCAATCACAGGCGGCGCGGAGTGTTACCTTAACTACGGCTTGAATATCAGTATTGCCGTATGAGAAAAGCCCTTGCAACAGCGAATTGCAAAGGCTTTCAGTTGAGCGGCTGTGTGATACAATACCACCCCTAACACGGTTATTGTATCACATAGCGCCGCTCTTGTCAAGACTTTATGAAAGGATTTTTTATATATCATGAGAGAACCCATAAAGACGACCCCGGAAGAACTGGCGGAACTGCTGGCGCTGTGTCATGAGAACATACGCATAGCCGACATGACAGACGCGCGCTACCGTGACGGCGAGGTCAACGCGGACGATGAGGACAGCGGCGGTCAGTCCCTTTACGCTACTGTGACGATAATTTTGCAGGACAGGGTGCAGGCGCTAAGGCTTGCGGAATGCGAGAATACCTCGCTCCATGCGGTTTTCGTCACCAGAGGCGACGAGAAATTAAAGGCAGAATGCCTGAAAGCTCAGCTTAAACTTCTCACCGGAGAAATATCCACAACGGAAGCTGACGGCACTTCTGATCCCGCCGGAATCCCCGAACCCACGGCAGAAAGCGAGGAAAGCAATGGATAACAACATCATCGCAGTTTACGGTAGTCCGGGGAGCTACAAAACCACGACTGCGCTTTCGCTGGCACGGTGCATTGCTTCCAAGGGGAGCAATGTCGTGATAGTCGGGACAAGCACTATAAAGCCGCTTCTGCCAATTGCCGTGCCGTTTGAGAGCAAGTTCAGCGGTTCGCTCGGAAAGGCGCTTTCCGCCATAGATTTCGACCGTGACGTGATTCTCAAAAATATCTTCATGGCGACTGACAAAA
>OLNW01000770.1_pt1 | contig 35960 bp, 34 predicted proteins | sample 1672121 | NCBI WGS metagenome assembly OLNW01 (sample SAMEA3136648, study PRJEB25190) | human gut metagenome
AATTCTTTTGGAATCTTCAGGGTTGTCTTACTATTTGATTTTCAAAGAACTGTTTGTTTTTGTTACCGCTTGTCGCGGCGACTTGTATATAATAACCCCGAGACCATATTATGTCAACACTTTTTCTAAGAAATTTTCAAAATTATTTTTTATTTACCGCAAAACCGCATAAACACTGGGGTTGCGGGCAAAAATTATTTTGAAATCATCCTGAATTAATTGTTTTTTACCTTTTTTATGGATTTTTATCCAAAATAATTTCAAATTATTTCAAATTTGTTTTAAATGTCTTTTGTTATTTATGCTTTTTATTATTTATTCTTTCTGAATGCCTTTTAATATTTATAGAAGAAATGCACATAATTACTTTTAATCATATACATTTAAAAGGCAGCACGGTTTTGAATATACGTTGCAACACTTTAATCAAATTAAACATCGTTACATTATATTTAAATTAAACATTACTGCACCTTATTTAAATCAAACATCGGTACACTATATTTAAATTAAATATTTATACACTATATTTAAATCAATCATTGCAACACTATAGAAAATAATTCTGATACTTCTATAGTATTCAAATACAAATTACCATACTGCCTTTTTATTATTATGATAGAAAATTCTCTTTAATTAGATACATAGTTCTTTTTTATTATATATAGAAAATTTCCTTAAATTATATATAGAAAGTTTCCTTTAATTATATTTATAAAGTTCTCTTTATTCTAATACAAAATGCCCTTTACTCTTTTCAACAAGCGTCTCACCTAAAGGAGTATCTTTGTCATAGTCAATATGAACTCTGTTTCTTTCATATATCGGATCAGGTATATGTATAGAAGAAAGCAGTGACTTCGTATATGGGTGAATCGGATTATTGAAAAGTTCTTCCGTCTCTGCGAGTTCGACTAGCTTCCCTTTTAACATTACTCCAATACGATTACTTACAAATCTTACTGCTGACAAATCATGAGCAATAAAAAGCATAGAGAAACCATGCTCCTTCTGCAGATGTTTAAACAACATAATAATCTGAGCCTGAATTGACACATCTAATGATGCTATCGGTTCATCCGCAACAACAAGAGACGGCATTAACATTAGTGCTCTTGCAATACAAACTCTCTGTCTCTGACCTCCTGACATTTCTGAAGGATATTTTGAAAGATACATTTCATCAAGCCCAACGCTTTTAAGATGCATAATCGCCATTTCTCGTACACGGGCTTTATCTTTAGCCTGCTTCTGAATAACCAGCGGCTCCTTTACAATCTGCTCAACCGTCATACGCGGATTAAGCGAAGCACTTGAATCCTGAAAAATGAGCTGCATTTCTCTTTCAAATAATGCCAGGTCTTTTTTTTCAGGTTTTTTACCGGAAATGAGTCTATTCTTATAATACACTTCACCAGAGGTAGAATTATAAATATTCGCAATACATCTGGCCAATGTGGATTTACCACATCCGGATTCTCCTACAAGACCAAATATCTCATTTTTCTTAATGCCAAATGATACTCCGTCCACTGCCTTTATAATAAAGTCATCGTTAATTTTAAAATGCTCTTTTAAATCTTTTACTTTAATCAGGTAATCTTCTTCCATATTCCCTTTCCGCGCTCCAACTGTATAGGGCGTTGAACCTTTGGAGCTCTTTCATCCAAAAGCCATGTTGCCGCATAATGTGTATCCGAAATTTTAAACATTGGAGGTTCCTTCTCGTAATCTATTGCTAAGGCATACTCATTACGCACCGCAAATGCATCTCCCTTAGGTGGATCTATAAGTATTGGAGGAGTACCCGGTATACTGTAAAGTTCCCCACTCTCTATTGCCAAAGCAGGAAGCGATGATAATAATCCCCATGTGTATGGATGCTCCGGACTGTAATAAATATCTTCCGCTGTTCCTATTTCCACAATCTTACCGGCATACATTACTGCAACCCTGTCTGCAATTTTTGCAACTGCACCTAAATCGTGAGAAATAAAAACGATTGATATCCCTGTTTTATTTTTAATATCAATAAGAAGATCCAGTATTTTATCCGCAACAGTTACATCAAGGGCTGTTGTTGGTTCATCAGCAAATAGAATTTTAGGATTAGCCGCCAGTGCGACGGCTATAACACATCTCTGTCTCATTCCTCCTGAAAAAAAGTGTGGTTGTAAATGATACATTTCCTCCGGATTATCTATTCCAACGAGGTTCAGAAGCTCTATAGCCATTTTTTCAGCTGTTTCTCTATCCTTTTTCTGCTGTCTTATAATGGATTCTGTTATCTGTTTTCCAACAGGCATCGTAGGATTGAGTGTAAGAAGTGGGTCCTGAAATATCATTGACATACGGCCACCCCTTAATTTTCTCATCTTAGCTTCTTTGTAATCTGTGATATCTTCCCCATCTAATATAATTCTCCCGCTTTTAATCTTTGAATTTTTAGGGAGTAATTTCATTACACTCTGGCATGTCACAGTCTTACCGCAGCCAGATTCTCCTACAATACAGAGTATTTCACCCTTATTAACAGTCAGATTAATATTCCTTACGGCTTCTACTTCGCCTTTGGGAGTATTAAAACTCACTGAATAATTTTCTAATTTTAGTATTTCTTCCATATTATCGTTAACAATATCTGTAAATGTTTATCTGTTTAATGTCCACTCTTCAACATTCCACATAACACCTCTTGCATGATGTCCAAGTACACTCTTTGTGTTAAGACCTGTAAGTGACTTTGTACTTACATAATTGCCGTTAATATAACTAACGAGGAGTACAGCAGGCTCTTTTGCATATGCAATCTCGAAATTCTTATAAGCTTCCTTACGCTCTGCCTCTGTTTCTGCATGTCTTCCTTCTTCTAAATATTTATCTACTTCAGCATTAGAATACTTCATATTGTTTCCTGGAGATGTAGTATAGTAATTTGAGTAAATCATGTCAGGATCATATTCTGTAGAATAACCGGCAAGGAATGAATCATATGAAGCGTGATCAAATTTAGGTACAAGAACTACCTCCATATCAACGCCGGCCTGCTTAAGCATGCTTGATGTTAAATTTGCGATTTCAACTCGCTCTTCCTCGTATTCACGAACCTGAGTTGTAAAATGGAATTTTTCTCCATTTCTTTCGTAAATTCCATCAGAGCCCTTTACCCAGCCAAGCTTTGCCATTTCTTCAGCAAACTTGTCTAAATCATATGTGTAAATATCTGCCTCTGTTGTACTTCCTAAAGGATTCTTCTGAATTGGGCTGTATGCACTGGCTCCCTGGCCCTTTAATACACTTTCTACGATTTTATCTTTATCGATTGCGTAATTTAAAACTCCTGCTGAGTCTTTATTTTTGCTCCAGAAATCTCTACCGAAGTTGAAAGCTACTCCTCTATAGTCAGCACTTGGAAAATCCCATACTGTATAATCAGAGTTAGTTCTGAATTTTTCTGCATATTTTGGATGTAACCACGCAAGGTCAACTTCTCCTGATTCAACAAGCTGAGCCTTTGTTGTCTCATCTTCAACAATTCTGTAATTTATATGATCGATATTTGGAACATTACCATAATAATCTTCATTTTTATCTAATGAAATTGTATTTGCTCCTGTGTCCCATGAAGCAAATTTATATTTTCCTGTTCCAACAGGTTTCTGGTTATACTCTGTTGTAGAAAGATCCTGTCCTTCATAAATATGCTTAGGTAAAATACCTATTGTGAAGTATTCCAACATTCCGTTATCGTTCTGAGAAAGAGTAAATACTACTGTATTTGCATCCGGAGCTGTTACGCTTGTTATATCTTCATAATTAGCTTTAAGTGAATCTGAAACCGCATCGCTCTTAACAAGCTGATCATATGTAAAAATAACATCATCAGCTGTGAAAGGTGTTCCGTCATGCCACTTTACATTCTGCTTTAAATGGAATGTATATGTATGTGTAGCCATGTCATAATCGTAGCTTTCTGCCAAGTCTCCAACAGGCTTTCCTGATTCGTCTTCCTTTGTAAGACCTGAGAAAATCAGTCTTGTTACTTCATCATAGCTGTCAAGAAGTGGGTTAATTGTTGTTCCTGCTTCACCTGCATAAACTAATGTATTACCTCTGTCTGATGAACCCGAACTACCTCCTGATGATCCTCCTCCGCATGCTGCAAGGCTTAATGCTGTAACTGCTGTTCCTGCTAATGCAGTAAGTTTTAACATTCTTCTTTTCATAGGTATCTCCTTAATCTTCTTAATTAAATGTCATTATTGTTTTGTTTGATTTGTTTAATATATTTTGTCTGTTTTGTTATTTAAAGTTTTATTTTATAGATTACTTGGTTTTCTATTAGTTTCTTTTCTCATAAAGTTACCTAAGTTTGTTATACACAATAATGTTGCCACTATGAATACACCAGGGAATACGATAACCCACCAGGATCCTGTCATAAGTGCTTTATCACCGAGAGATAACATGCTTCCCCATGATATAACATCTATTGGAAGGCCAAGTCCGAGGAAACTCAGAGTTGATTCCGTTGTTATACATGTACTTACTGATGAAATTACTACAAACATAATTGCTGAGAGGAAATTAGGTAACAAATGCTGCTTCATTACATATAAGAATTTTCCTCCACAGCTTCTTGCATATAGTACATATTCACCATTTCTTATCTGTCTCACTTCACTTCTAACGATTCTGGCAAGACTGAACCATCCGACTATTCCGATAACAAACGAAAGGCTGATAACGTTATTGGCCTGTATAGTTGCTGATACTATAAGTGTAAAAAGTATTGTCGGTATACTTCCGCATATCTCAACGGCTCTCATCATCGCAGATTCAACCTTTGTATTAGAAGTCCCTGCGATACTTCCATAAATTACTCCAATAACGGCAATTATGGCTGCACCAAGTAAACCGACAACAAGGGAAACTCTTCCGCCGTACCATATCATTGAATATATATCTCTGCCCAAAGAGTCTGTTCCGAAAAAGAACTCTCCACCAGGTGCACTATCAAGGTTAGTAAGATAGAAACCGTTAGGATCATGATTTGCAAATAATCCTGCACATATACAGCCAAAAGCTATAAATGAAAGGATTATTATAGAAGCAATAGGTTTACCTCTCAGCTTATCTCTGACCATTGGTTTCCTAAATTCCGGGGTATGTATCTTATACCCGGCCCCTACAATCTGAAACTCTTCATCAACAGGGGTATCTATATGATTTAATTTTGCTGCTTCTACCATTTATACATCCCCGCAACTTTCATTCTTGGATCTATTCTTTCATTAACTGTCTGACCGATAAGACTTGTAATGAAAACCAACATTCCGGTTATTAAAACTGTCAGCATAAGTAAATTGTAATCGTGTAATTTTGCACTTTCGATTGCAAGATTTCCTATACCCGGATAATCGAATATTGACTCAATAATTATTCCTCCGGTCATAATATGAGTTGTTGATATAGCCATAATACTGACTATTGTAGGAGCTACATTTCTTAAACAGTGTTTCCAGATAATTTCATATTTTCCCAAGCCCTTTGATCTTGCCAAGAGAACATAATCTTTTCGCAATTCATCAAGAAGCTTATTTCTTATCATATATGCGTAATACCAGAGGTGGCTTGCCACCATTACAATTAATGGCAAAATAAGATGCCACATTCTGTTTAAAATATTTCCTGATTGCCCTATATCATATGCACCACTACTTGGAAACCACTTTAGTGTGATGCTGAATACCAGCACCAGTATGATTCCAAACCAGAATGTTGGTGTGTAGTAAAGAGTTGTGCCAATTTTACATATTATTCTGTCTATCCAGTTATCTTCATTTGCCGCACATATAACAGCAAGAACTATTGCCAATGCAAAAACTACTGTGTATGCCAGAATACCAAGTATCAGTGTATTTGGAAGCAATGGCATAACAACATCAAGCACAGGCTTCTTATACTTTAGTGATAAACCAAAATCACCGGTAAATACTCCACCTAACCATTTAAAGTATTGAACGATTATATTCTGATCCAGTCCAAGCCTTGCTCTGGCTGCAGCAACCTCTTCCGGTGCCATGGAATAAAGCTTATCTCCATAAAATGAAACCAACGGATCCCCGGGAGAGATTCTTGATAAGACAAAAAGTACAATTGATAATACAAACATGCATATGACTAAAAGCAGTATTTTGCTTAAGAGAGTTTTTCCAAATCTCTTTTTAAACGCATTTTTATTTAGTTGTTGTTTCATCCGGTACTTCTCCGATAAATGCAGTCCAATGTCCCATATCTGAAGTAGACATTTCTTCAGGAAGCTCAATAACTCCTATATTCACAAGTCCCGCATCCAAGTAAACTCTTATGTAATCTTCTCTTGTAGCATTGCTAAGAGGCAACACCACTTCGCCTTCTTCTTTTTTGTAATATAAAGAACCGTCTATATTTGCTACTCTCATAAAGGAAATTATCTTTCCACCCGGGCGAACCACTCTCTTCCACTCTTTCAACGCTTTTACTGGTTCTGTGAGAGTCCAAAGAACTCTTGCGTTAACCGCTGCATCAAATTCATTGTCAGAAAAAGGTATTTCTTCACAAAGAGAGTATGTAAAATCAATATTAAGTCCGCGCTCAGATGCCTTTCTCATTCCTATTTCCATCATTTCTCTGGAAATATCAATTCCTGTTACGTCACATCCGTTCTCCGCAAGCATAAGAGCAAGGAAGCCTGTGCCTGTGCCTATGTCAAGTACTTTATTTACATTCTGGTCTCCGTCATTTAAGAGTTTCATCAACTCCTCTGACCACATATCGATATTTTCTTCATTATGATCACCATCAAAAAGTGGGGCATATTCATCCCAATAATTTGCTATGGCTTCAATATCTTTTGTATTAATATCCATATATCCTCCTGTTGTTTTAATAAATTCGAGATAGACAATATCATTGCAGCGAAATTCTGTAATGCCTGTCATAGGGATATAAATTCATATTCTTAATAATATAAACCATTATCCAAATAAGCCTTTATATTATTAATTTGATTTAAATTGCTACTCTTGTAACTATACTTATATGAAAAATCTATCCGTAATGTCCGACCGTTTTATATAAATCTTTAATTTATGTATAAATTAATTTATTGATTAATGATGAAATACATAATGCCCCTGGTAGGGATGCGTTAAAAATTATAAATAATGTTAACTCGCATCATATATACGGTTTATATACTAATGTAAGATTATGCTTATCATGTATATTGTGTTATATGTGCCATGTTATTTCTATTTCGTTATAAGCACTTTGTCATATCAGCTCTCTTATGTGCACTACATAAAATGAACCACAATTTACCCGGAAACTATAATTACAAACAAAAAAACCGCCGGATACTACGACAATCGTAATACCCGACAGCTTTATGTGAATCTGTGGTCTATAAATTAGCCAAAGAATCTCTTGATTTCGATTTCAGCATTTTCAACTGAGTCTGAACCATGGATGATGTTCTGACCTGTTGAGTTAGCATAGTCACCTCTGATTGTACCAGCTGTAGCTTCTTCGAACTTTGTAGCACCCATGATGATTCTTGCGCCAGCTACTGCGTTCTCACCCTCAACGATCATACCGAATACAGGACCTGATGTCATATATTCAACGATTTCTGGGAAGAAAGGCTTGTCAGCGATGTGTGCATAATGCTCACGAAGAATAGCCTCATCAAGGTTCATCATCTTTGCGTCAACGATCTTGTAACCCTTACGCTCGATACGTGCGATAACCTCGCCCATAAGCCCTCTCTGAATGCAATCAGGTTTAAGCATAAGATATGTTCTTTCTACTGCCATTTTAATTCTCCTTAAACAAAATATTTTAATATGTTAATTCTATTATATAATCGTCGCTAATTTCAACCTTTTTATCAAATGATATTAAAACTGTATCATTGACCAGAGGGCGCTTAATGGAAATACAAGAATCATGGCCGGTATCATGTCCGCAACCGGGAACATTTTCAGGTTCATGATTCTGAAGCCGTTGGCAATCATTAAAATTCCACTTACTGCTCTGAAGTCATTGAGCATATCCGGTGTGGTGAGTGGGAAAATGACTTTCGCCAGGTAGAATATTATTATGAAAATAATAAACTGCGGTATGGAAATGTATTTTACAATGGCACCATATGCACATGTAAATATAATTACAGAGAAGAAATCCAGTATTGATTTTGAAAATAATATACTGTTGTCTCCGTTCATTCCGGAAATAATGGATCCGTAGATACCTGTTCCGCTGGCACAGAAAAGTACAATTACAGTAACCAGGCCATTTTTTCTGACTGTTTCTTCTTCAGCAGTTAAATTTTCCTGTTTCATAGGAATAATCTTTGTGATTATCTGCTCAAGCTTTGTCGCACCCTTTTCGATTATTCTGTTGAAATGAATCATGCTGCCTATTACAGTTCCCACAAGTATTGCAAGAATTACGGCAGGCATGTTTTTCATAAGGATAACAGTGGTTATACCCATGGCCATGGAGCATAAACCAAATATCATTATGAGTTTTTCTTTAATTCCTTCGCTGAGCTTATTACCTACAGCTCCGCCTAAAAGGCCTCCTGCGAAAATTACAATTGAGTTTACAATTACGCCTATCGGCACTAAAAACACCCTCTTACATATATCTATAATTAATTTAAAAATGATTACGTCGCAGATTTATCCGATAATTGAAGCTTATTAACTTACAACAATAAACTGGAATTCAATTAAATCACGAATCATAACCGATAATTATAATTAAAGCTTTGTTAAATCGTCGGTTCTGTTATCTCTCATATATTCGTAATCATCCGGATATATTGAGTATTCGCTTTCGTCGGCTGTTGCAGGATCATTTTTATCTGCATTATTTTCATTATTATCTTTGCCGTTCTCATTTTTATCATTTTCGTCAACTCTGGCTTTGGCAATATCACATTCACCGGCAACATCTTCAATATCACCTTCAGCCTGTGCCTGCTTAAGCTTTTCTTCCTGCTCAAACTGCTCTTTTCGCTCTCTGATTACCTTTTCCACTGCCTCACGTCTTTCCTTCTTCTGCATTTCCTCGAACTGCTTATTTTCGCTGTCTACTCTTTTCTTCATTCTTGAATATGTCTGAAAGGCAAATAGTGCTATTAATGCAATTACAATTACCAGTACAATAATATTTTTATTATCCATTCCCATTTCACCGCCTTTCTTATTTTTAAAATATTTCTACCTATTCTATATTTTTTTAAGTTAAATATCAAAATTTTTTTAAGTTTATCATTAAATAATCTGTATCTGCGATTATGTAAAAATATCTCCCGGAATAATGAACCCCCGAATTAACTTCCGATAAAATTTTTTCTTAAAATTTAATCACTAATATTGTTACAATAAAAAATTTATTTTTTATTCATATGGACTTTTTGCATATGTTATAATTGCTCTGTAATATATGTATCAGTGTTCATTTCAGCACTCGTATTAACACACAATTTTATATTGAAAAAAGGAGGTAAATGTATGGATTTCTTGGTCGTGCTTCTGATCATGGTATTTGCCGTGGTTTTAGCCGATATCCTTGCCGAGTTCATACCGGCAATCGCAAGCCCGTTAATTAAGATTGGCATCGGTATTGCTATTTCATTTCTTCCGTTAGCGGCACATTTCCATATTTCGCATGAATATTTCCATTTAATATTCATCGCTCCACTCGTTTATTACGGTGGTATGGAAATAAGCCGTAAGGATTTGTGGAAAATGAAGGGAACTATCGCCAATATGGCTATTGTCCTTTTATTAATCACAGGTTTCATTACAGGCCTTGTACTTAGAAGCCTTATTCCACAGATTACAGTCGTAGCTGCCATAACTCTTATGTCTGCCCTCGGCTCAACGGATCATATTGCTGTTGATAACGTAGAAAAGCACAGCAATGTTCCACACAGACTCATGGAACTTTTGAAAAATGAGTCTATTTTCGCTGAAGTAACATCCGTTATTTTCCTTCAGACATGTATCAATGTAATGGGTGGCGAAGGCGCTCATTTAGATCATGCCGTACTTGAATTCCTTATGGAACTCGGTGGTGGTCTCTTAGTCGGAGCTATACTAGGTATCGGCAAGTTCTTACTTGTTCGTTTCCTTTATACTCAGGGTATTAAGAAGACTCCGCTTCACACACTTATCGGTGTTGTATTCCCATTCTTCGCATACATCATCGCTGATCACTTCCACGTAAGTGGTGTTGTTGCCATCTTCCTTGCAGGTATCATTTCTACATTTGAATATGATGAAAAGGTTGGAGAGGCTATCAGACTTGATAACGGTGCAAAGAATGTATGGAGTTTCATGTCATTTACATTGGACGGACTCATTTTCGTATACTTAGGTATGCAGATTCCTCATACACTTGAGGCTCTTATCTTCAACCATATGGAAATCGATCACTGGTGGGCACTTTGGATCATACTTATCGTATCCGGAGTTATTCTCCTTATACGTTTCTTATGGTCTCTGCTTACACTTCCAAAGTATGTATACGCAGAACAGCATCCTATTTCTAAAGTAAGGGCCGCATTACTGTTTGCAATGTCAGGAGCACGAGGCGCCATCACATGGGCTGCCATCGGAGGTATACCTGCCGTGCTTGCAAATGGTACTGAATTCCCACTGCTTGACGAAATCAGCGTTATCGCCATGGGTGTTATCATTGTTTCACTTGCAATATCCTATATCTTCCTTCCTATCGTCGCTCCTGTTGAGAATAAATCTCTTTCTCCAAGACAGATAGATGAAGCAAGAGTTAACATTTTCTTACAGGTTGCCGATGCTCTTGAAGCAGAAGCTACTGCTCAGACAAGAGCTGAAACTAACATCGTAACTTTCAGATACAGAGACTGGGCTGATGATATTCAGATGACACTTCTCGGTAACAAGGATACTACTAAGGAACTTGACAAGGTTCACGATAAGGTTATTGAGTGGAAAAAAGAGAACGTTAAAAAGCTCAAATACGACAATGTTATTGATGTAGAGGGCGTTGATCACTTCAACAGACTGATTGAAAATCAGAACCCTAATCACAGACGTCGTAGCGTAACATCCATTGCAATCAGCAACTTCTTCACAAAGCTTAAGGCAAGAAGAATTGCTAAGGCTGAGGGTAGTGATTCTGTTGTAACTAAGGATACATTTATCACAGTTACAAAATCGAACACTGAATATGTTCTTTCAAAGCTTAGAGAAGAATATGAGGCTGATCCTGCTTCTGAAGCACTTGAATTATACATCCAGAAATATGAATTTAATTTAAGCAGACTTAACTACTATATTGAATTAGACGATCCTTCAAACATTGATGAGCCGGATCTCATAAGAGTAGAAAGAAGAGCTCTTGAAATAGAGAATACTATTATTCAGGATGAATTCGAAAATGGTATCTTACCTTATGAAGATGCTAAGAAACTTAAAACAAATGTTGCATATGCAATGCTTGATCTTAACGCTCCATCACATCACTAAGGATGGTATCGGATTTAGAATTTAATGATTTCATATTGATTGGTATCGGATTAGAACACATTAGTTCAGATAACAAAACGAATTCGTATTAATATAAATCTGATTGTAAACAAAAAGGGCCCCGGGAAACCCCGGGACCCTTTTTTTATTTGTATAAGTAACTTATATATACAATTAGCATAAGTAATTTGTGAGTAACCTGCATAAGTAATTTTACAACTTACATTTATTTCCCATCGTCTTTATCTTTTTTACGTTTCTTGAAGAATCCGAAAATATTCTCAATATCTGAAGCTACGTTTGAGGCTCTTGCATACTCATCAAACACACCTTCTTTTATCATTCTCTTTCGGTTTTCAGCTATGAGTTCATCCTTTGCATGGAGTGTTGCTGTTTCCGCAGCTTCCTGTGCAATGTCAGAAGCTATCTGACCTTTGTTTTCATTAAGAATCTGTTTCATTGTTGCCTTTGAAAAGTCTTTTTCTTCTTTGGTCATTTTATGAGTCTTCTGTGGAATTCTTCCAACCATTGAGTTGAACTGATCACCTAAGCCTTCTGATGCGAATCTGCTCTCAAATTCAGCATAATCAGCACATGATTCGCCAAGTGCAGTTATGTCATTTATAAACTGATCACATTCAGCTTTATGCTCAGGGGTTACATCCAGATAGTTATTAATAAAGTCCAGTCTGCTGTTAACACAAGCTTTTACATCATCTTTCATAGGAATTCTCCCTTCTTAAAAGAACATTTATCTCATAACTTAATTGTATAATATATAACCGCCCGGATATATCCTCTCAATGTACTATATTACTTATTTTTCTTACCAATATCAGAGAAAGCAAATTCTGTAATTCCTACAGATGGCTTCTTTGTGAAAGCTGACACAATAGGAACAATCGCAAAGCCTGCAAGCATACAGAACGCACCTGCATTGATAGGTGAACGAAGGAGAACCGGTAAAATCTGAGCTCCTGTTAAGTTACCAAATAAGTCAATTAACATAAATGTAACTGAAAATACGAAGTTAACCCAGCATGCTGCCTTAGTTGTACCCTTCCAGAATAATGAGTAAAGGAATGGTGCAAGAAATGCTCCTGCAAGTGCTCCCCATGAAATACCCATAAGCTGAGCGATAAATGTAACATTTGATTTGTACTGAACAATCGCAATAATTACTGAAAGTGCAATAAATACAACAATAAGCACTCTCATAAGAAGAACCTGTGACTTGTCAGACATCTTCTTTTTCTTAGCTTCATTTACAAGGTCAATTGTGATTGTTGAGCTACTTGTAAGAACAAGGCTTGATAATGTTGACATTGAAGCTGAAAGAACGAGGATTACAACTATTCCGATAAGAATATCAGGAAGTCCTGAAAGCATTGTAGGGATAATTGAGTCATATCCTCCTGCCTTAACGTCAATCTGATCTGCGAATAATCTTCCGAATCCTCCAAGGAAATAACATCCACCTGCAACAACAAGTGCAAAGATTGTAGAAATTATTGTTCCCTTCTTGATGGCACTTTCGTCCTTAATTGCGTAGAACTTCTGAACCATCTGTGGAAGTCCCCATGTACCAAGAGATGTCAGAATTACAACTCCCAAAAGTCCGATTGGATCCGGACCAAATATACTTGCAAAGGCTCCCTGCTCTGCTCCAACAGAAGGATCACTTACCTGTGTCATTTGTGCAAATGCTGAGGCAAATCCACCCTTACCGTTAATTACTGCGATGATTACGGCAACAATACCTCCGAGCATTACAATACCCTGAATAAAGTCATTGATTGCAGTTGCCATATATCCACCTGCAATAACGTAAACACCTGTAAGTACAGCCATGATAATTACACAAATTGTGTAATCGATATTAAATGCCATACCGAAAAGTCGTGATAAACCGTTATATAAAGAAGCAGTATATGGAATAAGGAAAACGAATGTAATTATTGAAGCACCAATCTTAAGTGACTTGGCATCAAATCGTTTACCAAAGAAATCAGGCATAGTTGAAGAATTTAATGTGTGTGACATAATTCTTGTTCTCTTACCAAGGATAATCCATGCAAGAAGAGAACCAATAACCGCATTTCCTATACCTGCCCATGTGGAAGCTATACCATACTTCCATCCAAACTGTCCGGCGTATCCTACGAATACAACCGCACTAAAGTAGCTCGTTCCATATGCAAATGCTGTAAGCCATGGTCCTACTTTACGGCCTCCAAGTACAAATCCATCTACATTTTGTGCTTCTTTACGACAGTAAAAACCTACACCGATCATTACTGCGAAGAAAGCAACGAGCATAATTATTTTAAGCGCCATCTGTTCAATACCTTCCTAGTTATTACAACTCTCCGGCCTCTTCCTGTGTTAAGAGCTCAACGCCCTTAGCTCGTAAAGCGGCCTCCGCTGCTGAGTTATCTGCAACCTTAAGAATAATGTGAGCAGTATCTTTTGCTCTTCCTCCTAAGAATGCATACATATAATCAACGTCTATACCTGCAGTGTTAAGAATACTGATAGTATCATTAAGACTGCCCGGTGTGTCTCCGATTGTAATTGCAACAACAGGTGTGAGTTTACATACGTATCCCTCTTCCTTAAGTATGTTCGCTGCATTGTAGACATCTTCAACTATCATTCTTACAATACCGAACTCACTTGTTTCAGCAACATTCATAGCCTGAAGATTCACTTTATTTTCAGCGAGTACAGAAGTAAGGTTAGCGAGGGCGCCTGATTTATTCTCTAAAAATACAGAGATCTGCATAATACTCATGGTCATTTCCTCCGTTAATTATATTTTTCTCTTGTCAATGATTCTTACAGCCTTACCTTCAGATCTAATGATTGATTTAGGTGCAACAAGAGTAACATCTGCTCTGATACCGAGCATAGAGTGAAGCTCAGTTGATAATGCTTTCTGCATCTGAGTAATTTTACCTACATTATCCGTAAAGATGTCAGGTGTCATTTCAATATGTACATCTAATGTATCGTTGTTGTTCTCTCTGTCTACGATAATCTGGTAGTTTGCAGCGTAACCGTTGTTCATAAGAACTGTCTCAATCTGAGTTGGGAATACATTTACACCACGAACAATAAGCATATCGTCTGTTCTTCCAAGTGGCTTTGTCATTCTTACATGTGTTCTGCCACATGAACATTTCTCTCTTGATAAAATACAGATATCTCTTGTTCTGTATCTTAAAAGAGGGAATGCCTTCTTAGAAATTGAAGTAAATACTAATTCACCCTTTTCACCATCAGGAAGAACCTCACCTGTATCAGGATCGATAATTTCAGCGATGAAATGATCTTCGTTGATGTGCATTCCGTGCTGTTCTTCACATTCAAATGCAACACCCGGACCTGATAACTCTGTAAGACCGTAAATATCATAAGCCTTAATTCCAAGAGTATTTTCGATGTCGTGTCTCATTTCCTCAGACCATGCTTCAGCACCGAAAATCCCGGCCTTTAAAGGAATATCATCAGGGTCAAGGCCCATTTCCTTCATTGACTCGCCAATGTAAGCCGCATATGAAGGTGTACAGCATAATATAGTTGCCTTTAAATCCTGGATGAACATAATCTGTCTCTGAGTATTTCCTGATGAAGCAGGAATTGTAAGACATCCAACCTTATGGCTGCCGCCGTCAAGGCCTGCACCACCTGTGAAAAGGCCGTATCCGTATGCTATCTGACATACGTCGTCAGCTGTACCGCCCGCTGCAACAATAGCCCTTGCACAGCAGTCGTTCCATAAATCAATATCTTCCTGTGTATAGTATGCAACAACTCTTTTTCCTGTTGTTCCTGATGTAGAATGGATTCTTACACAATCTCTCTGTGGAACGGCTAAAAGGCCGTCAGGATAGTTATCTCTGAGGAAGCTCTTTTCTGTAAACGGAAGCTTATGTAAGTCATCTACAGACTTAATATCATCAGGTGTAAGACCTGCTTCTTCCATTTTCTTTCTGTAAGGTGCAACATTGTCCCAGACATGTTTTACCTGTTCTACAAGTCTTCTGCTCTGAATGTCACGAATTACTTCTCTGTCAGCGCATTCTATATCTTTCTGAAAATAGTTACCCATCATAATCTCCTATTGATGTTAATTGATAGTAATATTTTTAATGTTTTAAATTATTCTGCCTTTTCGCCTAATTCAAATGCCTTTTTGTTTAACTCAACAAACTTGGCAGGAACTACCTGCTCAATGGCTTCAATCCAGTCTTCCTTAGGGAAATCGAAATAATGAGAAAGTCTTCCGATAAGAACGATGTTTGCAGCCTTAGGATTACCTGCCTCTAATGCAAGAGATAAGCTGTCGATGGCATCGATAGAAATGCCGTCTTCCTTAACTCTCTTTGCAATATCTTCAGGATACTTTGCAGCACCTGTAATAACAGGCATTGGGTCGATTTCCTGCTTACTTGTGATAATCTTACCTGTTGGCTTTAAATAATCTGCATATCTTGCAGCTTCAAGCATTTCAAATGAAACGATATAATCTGCTTCGCCCTTATCTACAACAGGAGAACCTACAGAATCACCGTATCTTACATATGTAACTACGCTTCCGCCTCTCTGGCTCATTCCATGAACTTCAGACACCTTTACATCGTATCCCTTGTTCATAAATAATCTTCCTAAAAGCTTACTCGCAAGGAGAGAGCCCTGTCCGCCAACTCCTACAATCATTATATTTTTTGTTTCCATAGAATTACTCCTCTCCCGGATACTCAAAAGCGCCGAAACCACACATCTGAGTACATAAGTTACAGCCGCTGCCTACACAGAGTGTCTCGTCTACAACAACCTTACCGTCCTTCATTGCAAGAGCAGGACATCCGATCTTCATGCATGCGCCACAACCTGTACATTTATCAGGATTAACTCTGAGAGCAGGTAACTTCTTAACTGACTTTAAGAGTACACAAGGTCTTCTTGTAATAATTACAGAAGGCTCATCTGCTGCAAGTTCTTCCTTAACAACAGCATTACATGCCTTAAGATCTAATGGATCTACAACTCTTACTCTTCTGATACCCATAGCCTTTACAAGAGCTTCAAGGTCAATCTTACCTGCGGGATCACCCTTGATGTTATAGCCTGTTGTAGGATTTTCCTGCTGACCTGTCATACCTGTAGTTGAGTTATCAAGAATAACGATAGTAGCATTTGACTGGTTATATGCAATTTCTGCAAGACCTGTCATACCTGAATGGATAAATGTTGAATCACCGATAACACCAACAACATTTTTAGGAGCATCTTCGCCGAGAGCCTTTAAGAAACCGTGAGTTGCACTTACTGACGCACCCATACAAAGTGTCATATCCATTGATGCAAGTGGCTCAGCAGCTGCAAGAGTGTAACATCCGATATCACCGATAACGATGCACTTATTTCTCTTTAATGTGTAGAAAATACCTCTGTGAGGACATCCGGGACACATAATAGGAGGTCTTACAGGTGTTTCGATATCACACTTTGACTCCTCGTCTACTTCCTGACCTGCGAGAACCTTAGCGATTAAGTTCTGAGAATACTCGCCAACCATTGGAAGAAGGTCCTTACCGTGAACATTGATGCCAAGTGCCTTGCAATGCTCTTCTACGATTGGATCCATTTCCTCAGCAACTGTAATGTCATCGAGATCCTTAGCAAATTCCTTAATGAGTTCATCCGGAAATGGGTAAGGCATTCCAAGCTTAAGAACAGAAACAGAATCACCAAATACTTCTTTAATATACTGGTAAGATGTTGAGCCTGTAATAAAGCCTCTCTTACATTCAGGATCAGCTGCCTTTTCAACACGGTTAATACCGCTTGTGTTACCCCATTCAGCAAGCTTCTTTGTTCTTTCCTCAACAAATGGATGACGGATCTTGGCATTTGCAGGTACCATTACGTACTTTGCAGGATCCTTTACATAAGGAATAGTTTCTCTTTCTTCTCTTTCACTTGTATCAACTACAGACTGTGAATGAGAAATTCTTGTACACATCTTAACGATTACAGGAGTATCAAATCTCTCTGAAATATCAAATGCAATCTTAACGAACTCAAGAGTTTCCTGTGAATCAGATGGCTCTAATACAGGAATCTTACTTGCGATTGCGTGATGTCTTGTATCCTGCTCATTCTGTGAAGAATGCATTCCCGGATCATCAGCGACACCAACAACAAGTCCGCCTCTTACACCTGTGTAAGACATTGTGAAAAGTGGATCTGCCGCAACATTTAATCCAACGTGCTTCATTCCGCAGAATGCACGCTTACCTGCAAGGGATGCACCAAATGCCGCTTCCATGGCAACCTTTTCATTTGGAGCCCACTCACAATAAATTTCTTCGTACTTAGCCGCTTCTTCTGTTATCTCTGTACTTGGTGTACCAGGATAACTTGATGCAAATGTACATCCGGCTTCGTATAAACCTCTGGCGAATGCCTTATTACCAAGCATTAATTCTTTCATAACTGCCCCCTTGGTCTCAAACATATATCAACCCACGAAAAGCATTTATTAAATGTGATAAATACACAAATAGTAAAAACTTTTTGTCCGCTGACATTTAACCCAAAACTGTAAAAAACTGATTTATTTATTTAGTATAAACTTTTTATTTAAATTATAAAATTATACAGAATAGATTATACATTTTTGTATGGTAATTAGGCAACACTAAGAAGTTTTAATATTGAACTTAATGTGTAAAACTTGTACAATTATTAGATATGTTTGCTTTTGAAAAAGATATTTATAAAGATATCTGATTGACACTTAAAATATAAAGGGGTTTATCATGCCTATCACAGATCTACTTACGAGAAACGCAAAAGAATATCCTAACGAAACAGCTCTTGTGGAAATCAATCCGGAATTAAGTGAACCTTCAAGAATTACATGGAATGAGTATGAGCTTGTACAGCCAACTTCCACTGTACCTTACAGAAGAGAAATTTCATGGTCCGTATTAGATGAAAAAGCCAACAGATGTGCAAATTTACTTCTTAACCGCGGTATTAAGGCGGGACAGAAGGTTGGTATTCTTCTTATGAACTGCCTTGAGTGGCTTCCAATATACTTCGGTATCCTCAAATGCGGCGCCATCGCAGTTCCTTTAAACTTCAGATATACATCAAATGAAATCGATTACTGCGTAAAGCTTGCCGATATTGATGTATTATTCTTCGGTCCTGAATTTATCGGCCGTATGGAAGCTATTGCAAATGACTTAAGCAAGGAGACTATTTTATTCTATGTAGGAAGTCCTGCTCCATCGTTTGCTGAGGATTACTTCCACTGGGTTGCCAACTTCAGCAGTATCGCTCCTAATATAGAGCTTAAAGATGAAGATAATGCCGCAATCTACTTCTCTTCAGGAACAACCGGATTCCCTAAGGCTATTCTTCTTAACCACAAGGCTCTTATGCAGTCTGCGGAAATGGAAGCAATTCACCATGAGACAACTCATGATGACGTATTCTTATGTATTCCTCCTCTTTACCACACAGGTGCTAAAATGCACTGGTTCGGTTCACTTTACACAGGAGGAAAGGCCGTATTATTAAAGGGTAATAAACCAAAGAGTATATTTGATGCAATTTCAAGAGAGCACTGTACTATCGTATGGCTTCTTGTTCCATGGGCACAGGATATTCTTGCCGCAATCGAAGACGGAACAATTAAACTTGAAGATTATGACTTAGATCAGTGGAGACTTATGCACATTGGAGCTCAGCCTGTTCCACCAAGTCTTATTAAGCGCTGGAAGGGTTACTTCCATAACCATAAGTACGATACAAACTATGGTTTATCAGAGTCTACAGGTCCGGGATGCGTTCACCTTGGAATGGAAAATATCCACAAGGTTGGTGCTATCGGTATCCCCGGCTACAGATGGCAGGTTAAAATCGTTGATGACGCAGGAAATGAAGTTGAAAACGGCGAAGTTGGCGAGCTTTGTGTAAAGGGTGACGGTGTAATGGTTGAATATTACAAGAACCCTAAGGCTACAGCTGAGACACTTAAGGACGGATGGTTATTTACAGGTGATATGGCTCGTCAGGACGAGGACGGATTCATTTACCTTGTAGACAGAAAGAAGGACGTTGTTATCTCTGGTGGTGAAAATATTTACCCTGTTCAGATTGAAAACTTCCTTTCATCACACCCTGATATCCTTGATGTTGCCGTAATCGGAACTCCTGATGAGAGATTAGGTGAAATCACAACTGCCATTATTAAGTTAAAAGAAGGCAGAACATGTACAAAGGAAGATATCGACAAGTTCTGTGAGGATCTTCCAAGATATAAGAGACCAAGAAATATTATATTTGCTGACGTTCCACGTAACCCTACAGGTAAGATTGCTAAAACTGTTCTCAGAGAAAGATATGCAGGAACAAGACTTGTAGAAAAACAGAGCGAAGGATAAATAAATCGGTAACATATATACTTGCCGCCCTTTTCCGTTTACATAATGTTACATAAAAATACCCCTTCAGCCGGGTCACCATCCGGCGGAAAGGGTATTTTTTATGTATATTTTTATATTATTATATTAACTTAAATAAATTTTACCGCAGTTCCGTATGCGATAACTTCGGCAGCTCCCTGAACAACGGAAGAAGTTCCGAATCTTACGTTTACAACTGCGTCTGCCCCGAGACGCTGTGCTTCCTCAATCATTCTTTGAATAGCAACATTTCTTGATTCATTCATCATCTCAGTATAACCCCTAATTTCACCACCTACAAGCCCTTTAAAGCTGGCAGCAAAATCTCTTCCAATATGTTTGCTTTGGACCATCGTTCCCTGAACAAGTCCTATCGTTTCAAGATTTTTCCCCGAAATGTAATCTGTATTAACTATTATCATAATTCCTCTCCTTATGAAGATATATACAATTTATCTCTACATTCTTTACAAATATTCATATTTATATTTTTCTTTGCAAATGTGAACTTATCAATTTAATAGATATATAAAATATGCTGTATAGCCGATCAGGAAGATAATTCCTGCATATCTTCTTAGAGCTTTATTAATTAGACAGAATACCAACAGCAATACACTTGCTCCGATACTTATAATTGTATCTATTATAAATGACGAAGCGAAAGGAATAGTTGTTATAAGTCCAGAAATTCCGACAATAAATAATATATTAAAGATGTTACTTCCTACAATATTACCTATAGCAATATCAGCATTGCCTTTTTTAGCTGCAGTTACAGATGTGAATAATTCAGGAAGAGATGTACCCAAGGCTACTACGGTAAGTCCGATGAACCTTTCGCTGGCACCGAAGAATCTTGCAATTTCAGTTGCTGAATTAACAGTAATCTGACTTCCGAAGATGATAACCACAACACCGATTACTGTAAGTATAATCAATCCTAAAATACTCTTAGGCTTTCCGTGATGTTCTTCCGGTAGGTCTTCTTCCACACTTTTCCCTCGCTTAGCCTGTCTAAACAGATAAATCATATATACCGCAAATAATCCTAAAAGTATAAGAGCATCAACAAATGTAATATTTCCATCCAAACCTAACAACAAAAGCACTACTGTTATAGCTATCATAAAAGGAATTTCAACTTTAATTGTTCCTCTTGCAACCGCTATTGGAACCATCGTTGCCGTAATACCGAGAATAATAAGGATGTTGAGAATGTTACTACCTACAATATTTCCTATTGTAATATCAGCACTTCCGCCTACAGATGATGAAATACTAACCGCTGCCTCAGGAGCACTTGTTCCCATGGCAACGATTGTAAGTCCTATAACTATCTGCGGAATTCCGAATCTTGTAGCAATTCCGGCCGCACCACTTACGAACCAGTCGGCACCCTTGATAAGCATGGCGAAACCTAATGCTAATAAAAGAAATTGAACAAATATCATAATTCAAACCTTTCTAAAAAACGAGACCTCCACATAATTTCAATTAAATTCCACTTTGGGAAATAAAACTGAAATTATGTAAAAGTCTCGCTAATTATTTATTGACCGGGCTTTTATGCCGCGTTGACGATCTAATAAACATAAACTCGCGTTTATGCAAGCTACTCCCCTTTACAAGGTCATATTTATATTACATTTATAAATTAAAGCAATTATAAATATATGTCAATGCAATAAGTCATATACAACATAAATAATATGTATATGACTTAAATGCATACACACACCAAATGGATAAGTGCCCGTTACTCACTTATCCATTAATATGTAAAATCACATGCAAAAATGTAATTTAATATTACTTAAGAACCTTCTCCATGGAAGTATACTGTGGAACCATGCCAAAATCCTTATAGAATTCTAAAGCTCCGGGATTTAACTCCCATACATGGAGTTCGATATTGTAGCATCCGCACTCTTTTGCGTAATCCTCAGCGTACTGCATAAGTGCCTTTCCAACTCCCATTCTTCTTGCTTCAGCATCCACGCATACATCATCATAGTAAGCATATTTTCTGTCAGACATTTTCTGGTCGTCCTTAAACTCACCAATCTGAAGGAATACGTAACCGAGAATCGGCTCACCCTTTCTGTCTTCTTTCTGAGCAACAAATATAGGAGCATCTTCATTTGCTATAATTCCTTCAATCTGCTCAGGAGTATATTTTGTGATATTTCTCTTGAAAATATCAGATCTTTTTGATGAATGTACATAATTTGCCTGATGAAGAAGTCTTATTAATTCAGGGATATCTTCATTTACAGCTTTTCTTATAATCATATGCTACCAGTCTTTCATAATATCATTTTACAATCTTAGTCCCAGTTCTGCCCTCAAGTGCATTCTTTGCATCGCTTAGAGCACAGATATATGCAATTCCATTTTCCACGCTTGTAACAAAATCTATACACGCAGTAACCTTAGGAAGCATGCTTCCCTTTGCAAACTGCTCTTCTTCGATATATTTTGCAGCTTCACCAACTGTCATGCAGTCTAATTTTTCTTCATTTTCTTTGCCGTAGTTAAGGCATACCTTATCAACAGCTGTAAGAATCATAAGAACATCTGCATTGAGCTCCTTTGCAAGAAGTGATGCTGACTTATCCTTATCGATAACAGCCATAACGCCCTTAGGTCCTTTTTTAGTTCTTATAATAGGTATACCGCCACCACCTACAGTAATAACGATATTTCCAAGGTCACTTAACTGCTTTACAGTAGGAAGTTCCACGATTTCCTTTGGACTAGGCGAAGCTACAACTCTTCTGTATCCACGTCCTGCATCCTCAACATAAATGGCACCGTGAGAAGCTGCTAGATCTTCAGCCTCTTCCTTTGTATAGAATCTTCCAATCGGCTTTGTAGGATTGTTAAATGCTTCATCCTTTTCATCTACAATAACCTGTGTGATTATTGTAGAAACATTTTTATTAATATGTCTTATTTCAAGTTCGTATCCGATTGCCTGCTGAAGGTGATAGCCAATGTATCCCTGAGACATGGCTCCACACTCAGGGTACGGCATCATAGGAATCTTTTCGTCCTCTGAAGATGCGAGTTCCATAGCCAAATGTATCATGCCTACTTGAGGTCCGTTACCATGGACTATGATTACTTCATTTCCCTGCTCAACGATATCCACTATTGCTCTGGAAGTGTCCTTAACAAGCTCCAACTGCTTTGTAGGTGTGTTGCCAAGTGCATTTCCACCGAGCGCCAATACAATCCTGCTCACTGCTGTTTCCTTTCCTTTGCCGTATAACTTATATTCTTATTCCAATATGGTATTATTTAGCATACTTAGTTTATACTTAGATTGCATTTTTTCGCAAGCCTTACAGTTGTATTATTATAAAAACATTTACAATAAACCCTTTCGACATTTCTTTTATGTAAAAATCATATTTTCGTAAATTGCAATATCTTTAATCGGCCTATCTCAAATACGATTCTAATGTAACCGATCCAATTTGAATTTTTTAAAAAAATTATACAATATTAAAATCACTTATATATAATTAAACCTCTGTATATACAGAGGTTTTTGTATTATTAACTTAATAATTCTATGACTTTATAACCATCTAATAAATATCACAGCATTATATAATCAAATTATAGCTGACGTCTCAAATCCACCCATTTTTCTTACATCTCCTGTAATCCCATGCATTTTTCCAATGCATATTTGTGGGATGATTATTATCATTTGCAATCTTATAATTCCAATATATGTTCCCCGCCGAAATATTCCATGCATCTGTTTGGAGTTTATAAATTTGTCTATATCTCTTCCTTTTTTCCTTATTTACCAATCTTCTTACAGATTCATTATTTTCATATGCAATAAGAAATTCTCTTTCACTATAATTTGTACCAAGAATATGATTAACTCTATCTCTGCAAAAATATATTGCGTCATTGGCATATGAGACGCTTATACACCATTCGCCTATTATTAATGGTGTATATATACTTGCTAATTTTATCCTCAACTTCTCAATGGCAATATAAATCTTGTGATAAATCATTGACTTATATGGGATAATATTGCTTACAGACTGCATATAATCATCATTGGATTTAGTTTTATCATATTTATTCACACATTTGAACGGATTTAATATATTTATAACCGATAAAAATTGTTTGTTGTGAAATGGGATAAAACTTTCCATTGCAGAAAGATAAAAATGTGAGTCTAAATAAACATTTTTCATATTATTGCTTACAAAAAAATCTCTCCAAGCTTCTAACCTAAAACCATCATGAAATATAACAGCTTTACTAACAGGCATATACTCCCTTATGACCTTATAAGCATTAATATAAAACCTTTTAAGAAACGAAATAGGTATTCCGGAAGATCCATATGCTTCTTTTTTATCTTTTGCTCTGTTTTTAGTAGGAGATGTGGCAAATGCCAATTGACCAATAGGTTCATTTAATACCTCTATACCAAACAATGCCTTTCTTTTACCGTACCGTTTTGCCAGCCTTCTTAAAACAGATATTACAAACGAAACCTCTTTAGGGTTCTTATGAAACTTACAAACACCCATTATTCCTCCGTTATCATATCCGTTCTGCCCAAAAGGTGCAGTATGAAGATCTATAATAATCTTAAGCTTATATTTTTTTGCCCAATCAAATGCCTTGTCCAGATATTCAACACATCCGATAAATGGTTTTCTATCACCAAATATAAAATACGGAACCGGAATTCTTACCATGTTTAGACCATATTTCCCACTTATTATTTTAAAATCTTTCTCTGTAATAAAAGTTTCTCGATGTTTTGTTAATCTTTCCTTTAATTCATTTTGATTTAATTCTCTTGCAAGCCATGTTTCATCTTCTGCATATGTATTTTTAAATGGCATTTCATCTATCCATTTCTCGAGAACAAGCCAACCCCCAAGATTAACACCTTTTATTTTTTTTATTTGCTTCATATGTTCCACCATCCTGAGAATATTAAAGTCATAAATATCTGTAATATAGATGATTATAATCCGTAAATCATATTTAAGTCATTAAAAAAACAGCTACAAACTCTACATATTATGAAAGAATAAATGTATAGTTTGCAGCTATATAAAAATATATTATTTTAAATCATTTTATAATTAAAGTTCTGTTTTCCAAAGTCCATGAAGATTGCAATATGCATATGCACCTAAAACTTCGTCACCATCACAGATAGCGAATGTAGCCTTTGGCTCTTCACCTGGGTTAAGAACTACTCTCTGGTTACCGTGCTTTGTTACAAGAGCAACCCATTCGATATAATGCTTTTCTTCCATTGGATGTAAAACTGTGCCAACAGTAACATTAACCTTATTGCCATCAACTTCAATAACAGGTAAATGCTTTTCTACTGATGCCTCTACTGTATTAGGGATTAATTCCTTCATAGGCTCGCCACAACATGAAACAACAGCGCCGCCCTTAACCTCAGCCATCATTCTTCCACAATGCTCACATACATAAAACTTCATAATATTTATCCCCCTTAGATTATTAAATGTACAATCAATATGACCTGAATATATTAAAAAGCCTACTTAATATCTCAAAATACAGGTCATATTCTTGTCTAAGATATTACTAATTATAACAACTTTAAAAGTAAATTTATAGTTTTTATTCTTGTTTACACGGCTATAATACAATAATCATTCCTATTATTCTATGGACAAATTTGTATTTGTGTATATTTAGTTGTACAATATTGTATTGTATCAAACGCAATATGTTGTATACAAAAAAGACGGGTCTGAATTCATATCACGAACATTTTCAAACCCGTCTTTATGTATTAAATTATATCTGATTTAAATTATATCTAATTTTTTGATTCAGAAAATTATTGTTCACTCGGAACGTTTTCCTCTTCCCAGCAGTCTGTCTTACCCTTCAGGCCGACATCTTTACTGCAGAAGTATGTCTTATCACCAAGTCGTTCTTTTTTATTCAGATCCTTAAGGGTTCTGAACACCTGTCTTGATAATATAAACAATACAGGAATATTAATTATGGCCATAAGCCCCATACATACGTCAGAAATATCCCAGAGGAGTCCTACCTCTAAGCCTGATCCTAAGAATATAATGCCCGCACATACAAGTCTGAAGAAAATCATGAACTTTCTGCTTGGTTCCTTCTTTCCATTTAAATATGTAAGAAGGTTATCACAATAGAAACAGTTTCCGAGTAATGTTGTAAATGCAAATAAGCACATTGCAATTACTATAAAGTATGGACCAAACGTTCCAAGTGACTGTTCAAGAGCCATCTGAACATAAGGTGCACCCTTGATGTCAGGTGTTGGAACGATTCCTGAACTCATACACATCATAGCTGTTGCAGTACATAAGATAAGTGTATCGATGAATACTGATAACATCTGAATAAGTCCCTGCTTTGCAGGATGTGAAGTATCAGCCGCTGCAGCAGCATTTGGTGCAGAACCGATACCGGCTTCATTTGAATAAAGACCTCTTTTGATCCCCTGCATTAAAACAGATGCACCAAATCCGGCAAATATTGCCTTAAAGTTAAATGCCTCTGCAAAAATAGTTCCGAATACCATTGGTAAATTTCCTGCATTTAAAATGATTACAAGAATAGAAATACCAACATAAGCGATACCCATAGTAGGAACGATTTTTGATGTTACCTTTACAATTCTCTTCTCACCACCGAGAAGGCACCATCCTGCAACGATTGCTAAAATTCCACCGATTACCCATGGTGTAATGTCAGCATTGTAGAATGGGAAAATTGCAAATGTTGTCTGAAGGTTGTATGAAGCAAGCATGTTGAAACCAAATGCATATGTAAGAAGCATTGCAATACAGAATAATACCGCAAGCACCTTGAAGTTAAGTGCCTTCTCAATATAATATGCTGGTCCACCGATGAACTTACCTTCCTTACCCTTAACCTTGTAAATCTGGGCAAGTGTACTTTCAGCAAATGCTGAAGCACCACCAATAAATGCTATAATCCACATCCAGAATACACTTCCGTATCCGCCGACACAGATAGCAACAGAAACACCGATAATGTTACCTGTACCTACTCTTGATGCAGTAGACACCATAAGGGCCTGGAAACCCGATACGGAATTTTCCTTGTGATTTTTTGGTTTTTCTTTTAAATACTTAATCGCCTTGCCAAAGAGTCTGAACTGAGGGAACTTTGATGCAACCGTAAAATATATTCCGGCTGCCAGTAACATAATAATCAGTATCCAGTCATACATTGCAGAGCTTATCGCACTAATAATATTGCTGATCATGGAAATTCTCTCCTCTCTTAATAAACTTGACTATAATATCATTTTTACACTTTTTTTACAATCTTTTAACACTTTTGTTTGAATTTTTGTAAAGGCCTGTTTATGCCTTAATCTTCTCTATTGTGTTAAAATAGCGAAAGTGAAATTTCAAAGGAGATATTATGAAAGAGAAAATAAATGTATTTGAATACAGCAGAGAGATTCTTGAAGCTCTTAATAAAGGAATACTTATAACTTCTAAATATGAAGATAAGGTAAATACAATGACCATATCCTGGGGCGCTCTTGGAATAGAATGGTCAAAGCCAATGTTTACCATTTACGTAAGAGAGCACAGATTTACGAAGTCTCTCTTAGATAAAAATCCTGAATTTACTGTAAATGTTCCATTAGGTGATTATGATAAGAAAATTGTCGGACTTGCAGGAGTAAAAAGCGGTCGTGACATGGATAAAATAAAGGAGCTTGGATTAACACTTGAAGAGCCTGAAACAATATCAGTTCCGGGAATAAAGGAATTCCCACTTACTCTTGAGTGTCGCGTAGTTTACAAACAGCAGCAGGAATCAGAAATGCTCCTTCCTGAATATAATGAAAAATTCTATCCACAGGATGTGGACGGATTATTCCACGGAGCAAACAAGGATTACCATGTAATGTATTTTGGTGAGATTGTGGATGCGTATATAATAAAGTAAACTGCATACACAAAAAAGGATGCCACCTTTTGGCAACTTCCTGTGTTAATGCTTTTTGCTCTTTCTCATAGCTTTGAAGCATTTTAGAAAAGCGTTCATCGGAGAGGATGCCGCTTGCGTTTTGCTCGAAAACCTTTTCAATAAGCCTGTCGATTTCGGCGATTCTCTTTGTGCCTTGTTCAACCGCCAGCTCCAGCCTTTTGTGTTCTTTCTGACGCATAGCATTGATTTTCTTTGCAAGCATATACAGAAATACCGGCATCTATCTAAAAGCCGTCTTTGATACAAGTCCATTTGCGGAAATGGGCAGAAAACGGCTTAAAATAAGGGCATTTATGCTGTTTTCAACGCTGCTGCGGAAGTATTTTTTCGGTATTGCCGATGCGGTGGATTATTCGACAATGGCGGTTTGAACCCGTCCGCAGTTAAAATAAAAAGGTATATGAATAATAAAAAGGTTGAGTAATACATCGCCACATATAAGCCGCATAGAACCTTGTCATACGAAGGGCGAAGGGGGAACGGAAATGCTCCTGTCTGCCTCGCCAAAAAGAGAAATGTAAAACGGGGGGCGAAGCAATGAACCGTCCAAGCTGCTTGAAAGCAAATCGACCGTTGCTTTTTCTTCCTGCCGCGAAAACAGCCGAGAGTGACCACCAAATGCAGGATATGTACAGGCTGAACAAAACTGCATGAATTGACTTCACTCAAATATGACACAGCCCTGATCATGGAGAAAAATCTGCAAATATATCCTCTGTTTCGGATACTGCCGGACGAATATGCAACACCGTCTCCCGATTATTGATCGCAGATGAATTTGACGACCCCGAAAAAACTTCGTGCAAAGTCGTCCGTGTGGGCTTGCTTTTATTCGGATATTCGTATATGATGTAATATGTTGAGTATTATCCATGCGGAGATGCGGTATGAACGGGATCAAGGGCTATATCTCCATTCGGGAGGCGTCTTACCGTTGGGGCGTGTCAGAGCGGCGGGTCAACCAGTATTGCGCCGAGGGGCGGATCTCCGGCGCGGCCCGGTTCGGGCGTTCATGGGCGCTCCCGGAAAACGCGGAAAAGCCGTCCGACCCGCGCAGGAAAGCCACGGAAGGAGGCGGTGGATATGATCTCCGATAAAACCGCGTACCGGCGGTATCTGGACGGCGAGGAGAAGGCTGCCGACCTGCTGGTGGAACGCTACGGCGATGCGCTGACGCTTTACATAAATGGATACATAAAGGACATTCACGAGGCGGAGGATCTGATGATCGAGGCCTTTTCACAGCTTTTCGCAAAGGAGCGGCCGATTGAGGGTGAGGGCAGTTTTAAGGCATATCTCTACAAAATCGCTCGTCACCTTGCCCTTCGGCATAAGCAGAAACACCGTCTTGTGTTTCTGTGCTTGGATGAGTTGGACTTTGAGCCGCGGAGCGACTCCCTTGCAGAGACGGCTATGCTCCGCAGCGAACGAGACCGCCAGCTTTATGACGCTCTCGAAAAATTAAAGGCGGAATACCGGGAGGCTCTTTATCTGGTCTACTTTGAGGATATGAGTTACCGAAACGCGGCAACGGTCATGAACAAGAGTGAGAGCCAGATCACAAAACTGGTCTACCGTGGAAAACAAAGCCTGAAAGTAATTTTGGAGCAGGAGGGATTTACTTATGCGGACAAGTAAGGAGCGTGCCCGCCTGATCCACAGGCGGACAGCGGAAATCAAACAGGAGCGTCGAATAAAAAGACAGCGCCGACTGGATGCGGCGTGCATGGCGGCCTGCCTGTTTTTGGTGATCGGCATCGGCGCGCTTATGCCGGGATTGATGAGAAACACAGCGGACGGCGGGATTGCCCACCCTTCGGGGACGGCAAGTCTGCTCGGAAGTCATGCTGCACTGGGTTATATCATAATGGGGCTGCTGGCGTTTCTTCTTGGGGTTTGCGTGACGGTTCTTTTGTACCGTCTGCATCGGAGATATGAACGACAGAAGCAGGAGGATGCCGGAGATGGAGAGCTTTGAACTCATTGACAACTTCTTTCAGATCGTGGTGCTCCTTTGTGCCGCCGCTGCCGCAGGCATTTTTGCTCTGCGGCGCAGGAGCCGTGATCTTTTGATCCTGTCCCTCGCCTATGCCTGCTTCGCCATGGGAACAATATACTATGTGCTGTATCTGGTCATCATCGGTATCTGGCCGCAAGTATTTTATGTGGCGGAGATCTCATGGCTGGCTGCGTGGCTTTTCTACCTGTCCGCACAGATTTTGCGAACGGAGGGGATGAAGTGCCGCTTTTCGCTCCCTGCCGGAGCCACCGCGGCGGTCATTGCGGCGGTTGCTTTTCTCGACCATGATTTCGGCCCGTCTTATCTTATTTCCGCACTGTTTTCGCTCACGGCGGGTGCGATCATGTATCTCTCGGTATCTCATATACAAAACGGCAGCTTGTACCGAAAAAGAGACTTTTTTATGATCATCTGCGTTATGTTGCAGGTGTTGTTATATTTGATTTCTAATTACACGCACGACTACACACGCTTTCAGCTCTACTACGCTGTAGACCTTGCGCTGACGTTATCCATGGCGGCGCTGCTGCCCCTGACACTGCGGGAGGTGAAGCGAGCTTGACCTATATTGAAAACATTTTCCTCTGCCTTGCGCTCCCGCTGATCTTATCCCTGTTTTTCATGAAGGGGCGCGTTCGGCGCTATGCGCTGTTTTTGACCGTCGGTATGGCCGTTTGCCTGCTCAGCGCCTATGTCAACAGCTTCTTCATGGGGCAATATGGAGTGGATGGCACCGTTGCCGCTATCGAGATCACACCCGTATGTGAAGAAGTCATGAAACTGCTGCCACTGCTGTTTTTCTATCTGATTTTTGAGCCGGAGCCGAAAGAGATGCCTGCGGCAGCCATCGCCATCGCCGTTGGTTTTGCTACCTTTGAAAATGTCTGCTACCTGACGGAAAACGGCGCGGCCAATTTCAATTTTCTGCTGATCCGCGGGATCTCCGCCGGAGCACTGCATCTTCTCTGCGGCGTTCTTTCCGGCTTCGGTGTTTCTTATGTCTTTCGCCGCCGTTGGCTGGCAGCGACCGGCGCTGTGGGCATTCTCGGCGCCTGCATCGGCTTCCACGCCATCTATAATCTGCTCATCACAGCGGACGGTGTGTGGAAAACGGCGGGATACCTCTTTCCGTCGCTGCTCCTCCTCTGCCTATACGCAGCAAAGCAGCTGCTGCCAAGAGGGAACATTTCCTTTGAATAAATACAGATTTCGTGCACAGAGCCGTCCCAAATTCGGGGCGGCTCAATTTTTTTGAATTTTTTTCGATTTTGGGTGGAAGGATTTTGGATTTCATGTCTTTTAAGAAGTAGAGGGTCGTTGATTGACCCTGGAAACAAAAAGCGAAAGGAGGCATTGACAATGACCGGCAGAACGGAGCGCCGGGTTCGGGAGATCCGGCGACGGACGAGGCAATACAGGAAGCGGCACGAAAGGCGCGTGCTTTCCACCTTAAGCGTGTGCAGTCTGCTTCTCTTTGCCGAGATCGGTATTCTTTTGCGGAAGGTACAGTCAGGCGGCGTCCCCACCGTGGCGGACAGTTATGGCTCTGTGCTGCTGCGAGGAGGCGCAAGCGCATACATTGTGGTCGGCATCGCCGCCTTTGCGGTAGGGGTGACAGTGACCATGATCTGCATCCGATGCAAAAAGAAAAAAACGATCCGCATGGAGGATGCGGAAGATAAGGAGGAATCAACATGAAGAAACGACTGCTCAGCATCCTGCTCATGTGCTGTATGGTGCTGACACTGCTGCCGATGACAGCGTATGCAATGACCCTTACAGTCCGTCCGGTTGAGATATCAAGCGGACGATACGCAACCGTTGATGATCTGGAAACCAAATCTGGCGCAGTGATCACCCTTGGCAAAAACAGCCGTGGGCGAAACGGTAACCAAAAGTGGTATGTCTTTGGGAAAGATAATGGAGTGAACGGAAGAAATACGGTGTTGTTTGCCGCAACCAGCTTAACAGATCCTTCCGGATTCGAACAAAGAGAGGTATTCCAGCGAGTCCTTGGAGCAACTAGAATCGATTATAATTCATCATGGGGAAGCAGCTATACAGATGGCGCTGCCGCGCCGACAGAGGTTGATATCTCGTATTATGCGGCAAGCTATTCGCGTTGGCGCCTGAGAAACACCATTGCTCATGATAATAAACTGTTCAACCGTGTTGAGAAAGCCCTTTTAAACGAAACGCCCTACAAAAATACAGACCTCGGAAACAACAACCGCGTCTATACGCTCAAAGATAAGCTGTATCTCCCTGCCATCAAGGCATCGGAGGAAGATACGATTTATATTGGCTCTAACGATCAGATTCGGCTAAAGAGCATTCGGGTACAGAGCACTCAGGCCGATTATTGCAACGCGGCCTGGTCGCGCACTGCCTTTGACCACCAAAACGTGTCCGCCTATAGCGTTAGCATTGACAGCAGCATCTATACCGGAAAAAAGCTGGTTCACAACTTCTATACGGACCAATTTGGGACAGACCACGTGGTCTGGGGAGATACGGCGGCTATGCTGCCGGCGACAAATCTGGATCTGGATAAAGTCCTCTTTGCCTCCATGGTTCCGATTCAGGAAGAACTCAGCAGCGGCAGCGGCGCGGGTGAAGTTCGGACCGGTTCCGTTGATGAAACAAGCATAAATTACCCCATGACGCTTCGTCTGGACGCAGAGCAGCATGGTAAAAATTTAGGTGAGCTATATGTCAACCGTGAGAAGGGCGAGATCTACGCCAAAAGCAGTTTGGGAGGCCCTCGTCAGCCCAGAGTCTGGCTGGTCGTGCAGACTTCCTATATGGATGTCAACAACGAGCACACTTTCTCCCGCTACTGGTGCAAGGACATCGGCAATGATTCTGAGCTTACGGATGAATATGGGTTCGTCCATGTCAAATTGGACGATATCGTATTTGGCAATAACATAACAAAGCTGTCATCTCTGGATAATTGCAAGATCTGGCTGGAAGCATCCTTTGATAATGCGGCAAATTCGGCGTCTTCTGCCGTCTATACCTACGCCGTAGAGCCCAAGCCTCTGCCGGAGGTAACGGTCACCACCATCACCAAATTCTTTGATCCTGAGTCGGGCGAGGAGCTTACCAGCGCCAGCTCCACTGAGACCAGTACGATCCATGCGGGTGACACCTTTACTTACAGCTATAAAAATAAACCGTACATCTCACCTGACAAGATCGTCAACAATAAAAACAAAGAGGTTCAGCAGGAAACGAGCGATTATTACCTCAAACGCTTTCGTATCGATAACGTCTGGGAGGATCTGACGGTCGAGTTGACCATCAATCATTATTGCGCCGCCTACAGCTGGGATACCGTCGAGGAAACCCCCGCCACCTGCACCGAAACCGGCCTGACCAAGGGCGTGACCTGCACAATCTGCGGTAGGGTCATTGAGGAACGGAAAGAAATTCCGGCTCTGGGCCATGATCTGAAAGTAGTCAACACCGCTACCTGCGACACGTCGGGTCATATCATCAGTACCTGCCAGCGGGAGGGCTGCACCTACAAAACCGTGGTATCCACCCCCGCCCTGGGCCACGACTGGGGCGAACCGGAGACCGTTTCGGCGACCTGCACTGAAGGCGGTCTGGTGAAAAAAACCTGTAAGCGAGACCCCTCCCATGTAGAAACCGTGACCAGCGGCCCGCTGGGCCATGACTGGGAGGAGGACTTCACCGTCGATGTCCAGCCCACCTGCGAGACCGACGGCAGCAAGTCCCGCCACTGCACCCGCTGCGACGAAAAGACCGATGTCACGGAGATTCCCGCGCCGGGCCACGACAGCAGCTGGACCTGCTCCATCGATGTGACCGTCGAGGCTCCGAAATGCGGCACTGTCGTCGAAAAAAGAAAGACCTACAGCCCCGAGCCGCCCCCGGTGGTCACACCGCCGGAGGATGCCCCCTACTGGCTGCTGCGCAGCCAGCACCCGGAGTCTACTGATGCCTGCTGGTGCACGGTTGACGGAAAGACCTTCACGGGGACCATCATCGGCGGCCAGACCTACTGCGCCGAATTCTACCTGGAGCCCAAGGCGGGCAGCCCCTTCTTTGTCCCCGACGAGGAGGATATCCGGGATCACCTAACCATTCACGGCGGTGCGTTGGGGTCGCTGAAACGTTACACCAAGAATATCGAGTTTAACGTCCTCGTGACCGCGGTGCATGACTATGACGAAAACGGCATCTGCCGCGGCTGCGGTGTGGCAGACCACGAGCACAGCTTCGAGGAGGTCTGGTCCACGGACGAGAGCAGTCACTGGCACGCCTGCGCGCAGGACGGCTGCACGGCTACGGAGGACCTCGAGGCCCACAGCTTCGGCGAAGACAACGCCACCTGTGAGACCTGCGGCTACGTCCGTACCATCACCTGCCAGCATGACTTCGGAACCTATCTCTGCGACGATGAACAGCACTGGAAGGAATGCAGAAAGCCCGGCTGCAATGTGGTCATTTCCCGCGGCAAGCACACCCTCAGCCCCTCGTATAGAAACGGTGTTCTGGAGTATTGGTGGTGCCAGACCTGCAACAGCTACGAGACCCATGAGCATGATATCGCGGACGAGTGGAAGACCAGCGGGAGCCATCACTGGAAACAGTGCTTTGTCAGCTCAGGCTATTGCAAATTTGTTTCCGACTATGCCGAGCATGTTTACGACAGCGAGACCGGCACGGAATGCGTCACCTGCGGCTATACCCGCACCATCTGCGGCCACACCTACTCGGAAGGCTTTAACAGTTGGGATGAGACCAGCCACTGGCGCGAGTGTACCAACCCGGTCTGCACAGACCGATCCGGCTCTCAAAAGGACAAAGCGGCCCATACCTTCAACAGCTACGGCGACTGCACCGTCTGCGGCTACCGGCATACCGAGCACGCCTACGGGGAATGGCACTATGACGGTTCCGAACACTGGAAGACCTGCACCAAACCCGGCTGCCAGGCCCAGACCGGGAAGTCCGGCCACACCTACAGCGGCGACATTTGCAGCGTCTGCGGCTACGACCGTTCCATCACCCCGGCTCATACCCATTTCTATGGCGAGTGGAGCCGGGACAGCCGGGAGCATTGGCGCGAATGCACCGATCCGAACTGCCCGGAGGAGAACGGTCGGATCATCAACAGGGATGCCCACGTCTATGACGACGACGCGGACACCACCTGCAATGTCTGCAAATACGAGCGTTCCGCTGCCCCGGACCATTCCGGCGGTCATGTCTACGGCGATTGGAGCTGGGACATAAACAGCCACTGGCACGAGTGTACCGATGCAAACTGCACGGATAAGACCGGCAGCATCAAGGACAAAGCCGCCCACAGCTATGATGATGACACGGATCCATACTGCAACGACTGCGGTTATGTTCGCTCCACCAAATTCAGCCATACGCACACCTTTGACGGCTGGCGCTATAATGCCGAACGGCACTATCGCATCTGCTCCGCCGAAGACTGCCCGTATTGGGGCGAAAAAATGGACAGCGCGCCCCACGTCTATGATGACGATCAGGATGAATTCTGCAACGTCTGCGCCTATGGGCGCTTCGGTACGCAGCATGAGCATACCTACGGCGACTGGACCGCCGATGGCGAAACCGGCCATTACCGCGTCTGCGCCGCTGAAAATTGCCCATACGCCGACAAGGGCCGGGTAACGGAAGCACATAGCTATGACGACGATGCGGATATGATCTGCGACACCTGCGGCTATGACCGCACCGTGACTCCGCCTGCCGAGTACACCGTCAGATTCAATGCCAACGGTGGCGGCGGCACAATGGCAGATGTCACCGGCG
>OLNW01000772.1_pt1 | contig 35913 bp, 31 predicted proteins | sample 1672121 | NCBI WGS metagenome assembly OLNW01 (sample SAMEA3136648, study PRJEB25190) | human gut metagenome
ATCATAGTTGTATTCTTCGATTGTAGCCTCAGCATTCTCAGCAAGAATGTTGTTCAGTCTTGTCTGTGTAGATCCCTTTGGCATAAGAACTACGGATTTCTGTCCAAGTTTGTTAGCTGCCCATGCAACTCCACGTCCGTGGTTACCATCTGTAGCTGTGAAGAATGTTGCCTGTCCGAATTCTTTCTTTAATTCTTCGGATGTAAGTACATTATATGGAAGTTCGGATACGTCTTTTCCTGTCTGTTTTGCGATGTAACGTGCCATTGCAAAAGATCCGCCCAGCACTTTGAACGCATTCAGGCCAAAACGATATGACTCATCCTTTACATATACTTCCCCAAGTCCAAGGTATGATGCCATGTTGTCCAGCTTAGCAAGCGGTGTTACGCTGTACTGTGGGAAACTCTCGTGAAATGCACGAGCTTTGCCGATTTCATCCAATCCCATGACTTTCAGATTGGCATCATCTGTTTTTGGCAGCTCATTTACTACCCATTTGATTGATTCCATTTTCTAGAAACCTCCTTTTGATTTTCAGCAGTTCGATCTGTACCGAACCCGTTAACCTTTGTCCATGTAACTGTAGAGTGTGAACTTTGAAATACCTAAAAATGAGGAAACCTTGTCACCTGATTTGGTAATCAGGAACGCTCCTGCATCACTCAGATACCGCACAATTGCTACTTTGTCATCTTTTGTCATAAGTGCAACCGGCTTTCCAACTTTTTTAACTGCCTGTTCGATCAGAAGATCCAAAAGTTCAGTAACGTTGTGAGTGATCGTCTGTGGTGCATCCCCCGTTGTGTTCATCTCATTCCCGTTTTCATCACGCGTCGTAATCAACGACTGGACTGCGGTGTGCGCAGCTATGAGAGATGTGATATCATAGTTCAGTGCGAAAATGTAAGAGATTGCTCCATTGTCATCCCTTATATAGAAGGTACTTGATTTTAAGATCCTTCCATCTTCGGTTTTCGTAAGGTAAGCGAGTTTGTCCTGAACCTTGGTCGGATCGGAATTCAGTGTTTCAAGAACAATCCCGGATGGTCCATCACCAATATGTCTGTTTGTAACCTGGCCGTTTTCGATATAGACAATCGAATGGTCGATATCTTTCTTGGACAGGTCATGGATGACGATCTCGCAGGATTCACCGAACTGGACTGCAAGGCCGTGTGCAAGCTGTTTTAAAAAACTAAGTGTCTGTGCCATTACATACCCACCTTCCTTATTATAATAGAACGCACTCTACATTTCTGAATCTCTGTGATTCACTCTGCAATAACAAAACCGTAACAGTGGTTCTAAAACCATCATAGCATAAATTTTCCAAGAGTCAATACCTTTCCTAAAAATTTTTTAGGTACAAAAAAACTTTTTTTGATTTTGTATTGCATTTGGAAGATATTGATGGTATTCTATTAGCATAGAGCAATTGAGATGTGCAATATGCACAGATGCCAAACTTTGGTAGATGTACCTATTGCTGTCAAAATGTATAATTTTATAAAGGAGACGGAAACTATGTTGATTCTTGGAAACGGAAGAGTGATCACAAGAGATCCGGCTGCACCATATATGGAAAATGGCGCAGTAGCAATTGTCAAAGTCGGAAAAACAGAAGAACTCCGCGCGGCCTGTCCAGATGCGGAGTACATTGATGCAAAAGGCGGTCTGATCATGCCGGCCTTCATCAATGCACATGAACATATCTATAGTTCATTTGCAAGAGGACTTGCTATTAACGGATATAATCCGAATGGCTTCCTTGATATCCTCGATGGATTGTGGTGGACAATTGACAGAAACCTTACATTACATGATACATATCTGAGTGCTATGGCTACTTATATTGATTGTATTAAAAATGGTGTTACAACGGTATTTGATCACCATGCAAGTTTTGGAGCAATCACAGGATCTCTTTTCGAGATCGAGAAAGCAGCCAAAGAAACAGGTGTACGTTCCTGTCTGTGCTATGAAATTTCAGATCGTGATGGTAAAGACAAAGCAAGAGAATCAGTTCTGGAGAATGCAGAGTTCATTCGCCATGCATTAAAAGATGATTCGGGAATGATTGCCGGAATGATGGGTATGCATGCACAGTTTACGATCTCAGATGAGACAATGGAATTTGCAGCAGCAAACAAACCGGATGAAGTTGGATATCACATCCACGTTGCAGAGGGTATTGAAGATCTTCACCACTGCCTGAAACATTATGGTAAGAGAATCGTAGATCGCCTGATGGACTGCAATATTCTCGGAGAGAAGACACTTCTCGGACACTGTATCTACATCAATCCTCATGAAATGGATCTGATCAAAGAGACTGGTACTATGGTAGTGCATAATCCGGAATCCAACATGGGGAATGCCTGCGGATGCCCTCCGACCATGGAACTGGTACACAGAGGAATCCTGACAGGACTTGGAACAGACGGATATACTCATGATATGATGGAATCCTACAAAGTAGCGAATGTTCTTCACAAACATCATCTTTGCGATGCAAACGCTGCATGGGGCGAAGTTCCACAGATGCTTTTCGAAAACAATGCGAAGATTGCAGAGCGTTATTTCGATCAGAAACTTGGTGTATTAAAAGAGGGAGCAGCAGGAGATGTGATCGTTGTAAATTACAATCCGCTGACACCTATGAACGAAAGCAACATTAACAGCCACCTGGTATTCGGTGTTTCAGGACATGACGTTGTTACAACCGTAGCAAACGGTAAAGTTTTAATGAAAGACAGAGTTCTGACTGGAATTGATGAAGCAAAAGTTATGGCAGACTGCCGTCAGGCTGCTGCAGAACTGGCTAACCGTATCAATAGCCGCTAATTGTCAAGCAATGGCTGGCCGGGTACGCAGGCCAGCTATAAATTGTCAAATCAGAAAGATACGCTTGTGCAGAAAAGAGAATTCTGCAAATAGTATTGGGAAAGGACAATAGAATAATGAAAGAAACGAAAGCAGCAACCCCTAAAGGAAATAGCGAACTTTTTAAATGGGACGGTAATCCGTCCGCAGGTCAGGTTGCACCTCTGGCGATCCAGCATGTTCTGGCAGCCGTAGTAGGATGCGTAACACCTGCAATTCTTGTTGCAAACGCAGCGAATAATGCGGGAGGAAGTGTAGATACAGGATTATTTATCCAGATGTCACTTGTATTTGCCGCTTTATCCACGCTGTTACAGTTGTACGGAAATAAGCTCCACATCGGATCAGGACTTCCGGTTATTATTGGAGTAAGTTTCGCATATGTGCCGACGATGACAGCAATTGCAGCGCAGGCACAGGGAGTTGATACAATCCTCGGTGCGATGGTCATCGGTGGTATTGTAGCAATTCTGGTCGGACTGTTTATTAAACAGATCCGTAAGGTATTCCCGCCACTCGTTATTGTAATCTTTGCCATTGGTCTTTCACTGTATAAAACAGCGATCAACTACATGGCAGGTAACTCAGCAAATACATATGAGCTGGTTGTAGAACAGCAGGGGAAAACAGCTGCACTGGTATACGGTTCCTGGCAGAACTGGCTGATCTCATTCATTACGTTGGCAATTGTAATCGGATTAAACCACTATGGAAAAGGATTATTCAAGCTTGCATCAATCCTGATTGGTCTGCTCTGTGGTTACGTGATTGCACTTTGCTTTGGAATGGTTGATTTCTCAGCATTAAGCAACGCAGGATGGTTTCAGCTTCCAAAACCGATGGCATTCGGTATGAGCTTTGATATTTCAGCAATTATTCCGCTGGCATTGTTGTTCCTGGTTAACTCCATTCAGGCAATGGGAGACTTCTCGGCAACAACAACAGGTGGTATGGACAGACTTCCTACAGATAAGGAGTTAAATGGTGGTATCATTGGTTATGGTATCAGCAACATCGTGAGTGCATTCTTTGGATGCCCTCCGACAGCAACATTCAGCCAGAATGTTGGTATTGTAGGATCTACAAAAGTAGTATCCAGAAAAGTATTTACGACTTCAGCAGGTATCTTACTTGTTGCAGGTCTGATTCCGAAGTTCTCTGCATTACTTCGTACAATCCCACAGTGTGTACTTGGTGGAGCAGTAGCTTCTGTATTCGCTTCCATCGCAATGACAGGTATCAAACTTCTTGTCAGTGAAGGAATGTCAGCAAGAAACACAACTGTTGCAGGTATGTCTATTGCAATCGGAATGGGTGTATCCTTAAGCAGCGGATGTCTGAACCAGATGACACAGAGCATCTACAACGGACTTGGAATGACAATGGGATTAGAGAACTTCCAGTCTATTATTAACAACACATTTGCATCATCGCCGGTTGTACTGGCAACAATTTTTGCGGTTATCCTGAATCTGGTACTTCCAAAGGATAAACCGGCACAAAACTAAAGGTCTTGTCTGTAAGGACGGGAAGAGCTGAAGCCCGCACGAGAGGTATGTGGGAAGCAGCAAAATGAATTACTGAGGATGGATTGGCCGGACAGACAGTATTGTATGTCCGGCTATCTAGGGTTTGTCTGAAAAGCAGGGTCTGTTGAATCTTCAGATCGCAGGGACATTTTTCAGGCAGATTCCGTCATAATAGAAGAAAGAAAATGAGGTATGTGAAATGAGCGAAATTATGAGACCTATGGCTTTTGACCAGCTTCTGAACTGGATTCTGACAGAGCATAAGAACAGTGGAACAGTGTTCGGTGAGCACCACCCATATCATGCAAACAGCAAATATAACAGAACAATTTTCGGACGCAAGCTTGAGACTCCGGTTGGACCGGCGGCAGGCCCGAATACACAGCTGACACAGAATATCGTAGCAGCATATTATACAGGAAGCAGATTCTTCGAGCTGAAGACGGTTCAGGTTATGGACGGAGATGAGCTTTCCGCATGTGTAAACAGACCATGTATCAAAGCAGATGATGAGTGTTATAACTGCGAGTGGTCTACAGAGCTTTTTGTTCCACAGGCAATGGAAGAATATATTAAAGCATGGTTCCTGAACAAGGTAATCGCAAAAGAGTTTGGTCTTGGAGACATGGACGGATTCCAGTTCAACATCAGTGTTGGATATGACCTTGCAGGTATCAAATCAGAGAAAGTAGATAACTTCCTGAACGTAATGCAGCATGCACAGGATTCAGAAATCTTCAAATATTGTAAAGAATATCTGTTAGAGCACATTGATCTGTTCGAGAAAGTTACAAAAGAAGACATCGAGAATATCTCAGGAGATATCTGTAATTCTGCTACAATCTCTACTCTTCACGGATGCCCTCCGCAGGAGATCGAGAGAATTGCAATGCACCTGATCACAGAAAAAGGATTTAACACATTTATCAAATGTAACCCGACACTTCTTGGATATGAGTATGCAAGAAAGACAATGGATGACATGGGATACGATTATATCGCATTCGGTGACTTCCACTTCAAAGACGACCTGCAGTACGAGGATGCTGTTCCGATGCTGAACAGACTGATCGCTGTCTGTCAGGAAAGAAACCTGGAGTTTGGTGTGAAGATCACTAACACATTCCCGGTTGATGTAAAACAGAACGAACTTCCAAGTGAAGAGATGTATATGTCAGGAAAATCTCTGTACCCACTTTCCATCTCCGTAGCAAATATGCTGGCAAGAGATTTTGGTGGAAAACTGAGAATCTCCTATTCAGGTGGTGCTGATTTCCATAACATCGAAGGAATCATCGATGCAGGAATCTGGCCGGTAACAATGGCTACAACAATCCTGAAACCAGGCGGATATGACAGACTTTGCCAAATTGCAGGACTTCTTGAGAAAGAAGGCGTTGTATTCACAGGTATCGACGCTGCCAAGACAGAGAAACTGGTTGAGGAAGCAAAGACAAGCCCATATCATGTAAAGGCTGTAAAACCGCTTCCGTCCAGAAAGATCAACAAACAGGTTCCGCTGATCGACTGCTTCATCGCTCCTTGTAAAGAAGGATGCCCGATCCACCAGGATATCACAACATATCTGCAGCTTGTAGAAGCTGGTAAATATGAAGAAGCTATGGATGTTATCACAGAGAAGAATCCACTTCCATTCATTACAGGAACAATCTGTGCACATGCTTGTATGGGCAAATGTACACGTAACTTCTATGAATCACCGATACATATCCGTGAGATGAAGCTTGAGGCAGCTCAGAACGGATACGAAGCACTGATGAACAAGCTGACAGCACCTGCAATCACAAAAGAAGGTAAGGCAGCAGTGATCGGTGGAGGACCGGCTGGTATGGCAGCTGCTTACTTCCTGCGCAGAGCCGGAATGGCAGTTACAGTATTTGAGAAGAACGACGCTCTCGGCGGTGTTGTTCGCCACGTGATCCCAGAATTCAGAATTCCTGGAACATCTATTGATAAAGATGCAGCACTTCTTGAGAAGATGGGCGTTGAAGTTCGTCTGAACACAGAAGTAAAAGATACAGCAGCACTGAAAGCAGAAGGATTTACAACAGTGATCCTTGCAGTAGGAGCTTCTGAGCCTGGAGTATTAAGACTTGAGCAGGGTGAAGCTAAGAATGCACTCGAGTTCCTGGCTGACTTCAAGGCAAATGACGGAAAACTTGATATCGGTAAGAACGTTGTAGTTATCGGTGGTGGTAACACAGCAATGGATACAGCAAGAGCAGCAAAACGTACAACAGGCGTTGAACATGTATATCTTGTATACAGAAGAACAAAACGCTATATGCCGGCAGACGAAGAAGAGCTGGTAATGGCAGTAGAGGACGGCGTAGAATTCATGGAACTCCTTTCTCCTGTTAAACTTGAGAATGGAAAACTGATCTGCGAAGTTATGGTTCTTGGCGATATGGATGCTTCTGGAAGAAGAGGCGTTGTTAAGACAGGAGAACTCAAAGAGATCCCGGCTGATACAGTGATTGCAGCTGTTGGTGAAAAAGTTCCGACTGCTCTATACGAGGCAAATGGAATCAACGTAAATGAAAGAGGACGTGCTCTTGTAAATGAAGAGACATTAGAGACAAACGTAGAGAACGTTTACGTTGTTGGTGACGGACTTGGCGGACCGGCTACAGTAGTAGAAGGTATCCGTGATGGTCTCAAAGCTGCTCAGGCAGTGATCGGAGAGACTCTTGTAAGAGATTTCGATGCAGAGACAGATGAAGCTGTTGTATACGAGAGAAAGGGTAACCTCGAAGACGTACGCGAAGACAGCACAGAGGCTAAGAGATGTCTTAACTGTGCAGGAATCTGTGAAAACTGTAAGGAAGTTTGCCCGAACAGAGCAAATGTAGCAATCAAGGTTCCGGGACTGGAGAAACATCAGATCATCCATGTGGATTACATGTGTAATGAATGTGGTAACTGTAAGAGCTTCTGTCCGTACGACAGTGCTCCGTACCTGGATAAATTCACATTATTCATGGACGAGAACGATATGGCAGACAGCAAGAATCAGGGATTTACAGTACTGGATAAAGATGCAGTACACTGCAAGGTTCGTTTCTGTGGAGAGATCCTCGACTGGACACTTGGAGAAGAGACAAAGATTCCGGAAGCACTTCAGAAAGTAATGGAGACTGTTTGCAAGGACTACACATATCTGTTAAGATAATAGCAGAAGGTTTATGTGAGATTGCTCCGGTGGAAATTGAGTGAGACCAGAGTGATAATATGTGAGATAGATAGCTCACAGGCATTTGCCTGTGGGCTATCTTCTTTTCAAAAGACGCAGAAATATAGAAAGAAGGGATCTGTAAAATGATAAGCTATTTCAGAGATGACAGACTTTGTGAAGCAGACTCTTTCTTATCGGTAGTAAAGCCTGACTATACAGAATGTCCGATGATAGCTGCTGTCGGTGCGGGAGGAAAGACCTCTACATTGAGAAGGCTTGCAGAAGAGTATGCGCTGATGGGGAAAAAGGCAATTGTTCTTACAACAACTCATATGAGAGAAGAGACGACTCCATGGAGTTGTGTGGCTGAAGAGGAAGAGTGGATTAGTAAAGGGAAAGCGCTGCTTGAACGAGTGAAGGAATGCCTTGAACAATATGGACAGGCCTGGATTGGGGCAAGAGCGAAAAAAGGGAAAATGAGCTGCGTTCCGGAGTTGATTCTGACAGAGATAGAAAGCTGGAATGTGCCATTACTTGTTGAAGCGGACGGAGCAAGGATGCTGCCGTTAAAAGTACCGGGAGAACAAGAACCTGTGCTCCTGCCACAGACAACACATGTATTTTCTGTTTATGGAATGGACGCTTTGAATCAAAAGCTGGAAGAAATCTGCTTTCGAAGTGAAAAGGCGGCAGAACTTCTTGTGAAACAGCCGGAAGATCAGGTGACAGAAGAGGACCTGATAAAGCTTGCATGTCATGAACAGGGCGGGCGAAAAGGCTGCCCAAATCAGGCAGAGTATATTGTTGTGTTGAATAAGGCAGATACAAAAGAACTGCAGGAAAGAGCATGTAAGATTGCAAAGTGTTTACATGAAAATGGAATTAAAAATATATTTGTGACATCTTATAAGCTGTAATAAATATTGTAGAAAAAGTGCAGAGATTATTCTTGAACGTAAATAAATTAGAAAATAACGGAGAATCATAGAAGATTCTCAGGAAAATAGATGGGAAGTATTGAGATGAAGATATTGATTAAAGGTGCGGGAGACCTGGCAACAGGAATCGCATCCAGATTATATGGCGCAGGGCATCAGATCATGATGACAGATATTGCTGTGCCATTGACGGTCCGCAGACTAGTTGCATTTTCCAGAGCGGTTTATGAAGGTGAGGCAGTTGTAGAAGATATGACGGCGCGCCTGGCAAAGAATCAGGAAGAAGCAGAGGAGATTATGGAACAGGGAGATATCCCTGTGATCGTTGATCCAAAGGCAGAATGTATACAGTGGTTTCAGCCGGATGTGATCGTGGATGCCATCCTTGCAAAGAGAAATCTCGGAACAAAGATCACAGATGCACCATTTGTGATCGGAGTCGGACCTGGATTTACTGCTGGAGAAGATTGTAATTGTGTAGTCGAGACAAAGAGAGGACATACACTGGGTAATGTGATCTGGGACGGAAGTGCGATCCCGAATACCGGAGTTCCGGGAAATGTTGGGGGATATTCTATTGAGCGTCTGATCAAAGCATCCGCAGATGGGGTGATCGAACCGAAGGCTGTGATCGGCGATCTGGTACGAAAAGGACAGATCGTTGCAATTACAGGCGGAGAGCCGGTTTATGCGCTGATGGACGGTATCGTTCGCGGAATGCTTCAGCCAGGTGTTCAGGTGACGAAGGGGCTGAAGATCGGAGATATTGATGCTCGTGCAAAGCAGGAGCATTGCCGGACAATCTCAGACAAAGCAAGGGCGATCGGCGGAGGTGTGCTCGATGCAGTCTGCAGTTATGAAAAGAGCAGAGGAAAATACGCATTGATCTTGCTGGCGGCAGGTCAGAGTGTTCGGTTCGGTTCAGATAAACTGAAAGCAGTTGTAGAAGGTGAAGCAATGTATGAAAGTGCGATCAGCCGGTTTGAAGCATTTCAGGGATTCAAGTCTTATGTAGTGACAGGAAAAGAAGAGATTACACTTTCAGCAGAGTCAGCAGGCTGCACGGTGGTATGCAATAAAGAACCGGAGAAGGGAATCTCTCTTTCTGTAAAGCTCGGTCTGACAAAGGCAATCGAGGATGCGGATGAAAATGGAACACCGCTTCGAGGAGTCCTGTTCAGTGTCTGCGATCAGCCAAGATTAAAAAAATCCACGATTCAGAGAATCATAAATACAGCATTTCATAATCCGGGAAAGATCGTTTGTGCAGGAGAAGGAACAAGAAATGGCAATCCGGTCTTGTGGGATAAGAGATTCTTTGATAAACTTTTGGAGTTAGATGGAGATATCGGTGGAAAGAAGATATTGAAAGAAAACTTAGATTCGCTGAAAATTGTGCCGGTACAGGCGGGAGAACTTCAGGATATTGATCGCAAAGAAGATCTCGGAACGGCATAATGATAGAATTGCTGGTTGCATATAGTGTGAACAGTAATAAAAATAGCAGCGGTGAGCTGAAAGGAGAATGCAAATGCGGGTAGGAGCAGTGATTGCGGCAGCAGGAAAATCTGGTGGATATAAGAGTTATGATAAGATGAAGTCGGTGGATGGAATCCAGGTTCTGCGTCAGATGATTTTAAATTTCAAGAGAGCAGGCGTGGATGAGATCGTGCTGATCACAGGATACCAGGCGGAGCAGGTGGAGAAGAAACTGGCGAAGCTTGGTGCAGTATTCCTTCGCAGTGAAGATTATGAGAAGGAAGAGATGATCACGTCAGCAGTTCGAGGGATGAACTACCTGAAACCGCGCTGTGAGAAATTCTTCTTCTGTCCGGCAGGAGTTTCTCTTTTCACAGAAGATACCGTACGTGTGTTGATGCAAAAAGCGAAAGAAAATGAAAACGATCAGGAGAAAGTCTATGTACCTGTCTGGGAAGAACGAAAAGGACATCCGATCCTGATGGATCGCAGTATGATCGATCAGTTTGCTTCTTATGAGGGTGAAGGTGGACTTAAAGGCGCCATGGATGCGCTGAATGTAGAACGCATTTTCGTTCCGGTGGAAGACAACGGTGTAGCGATTTACTCCGGACAGGGAGAATCTTTCCGTGAGATTTTCAAAGAGAAGGAAAAGGAGAGAAGAATCCGTCCGAGAGTGAAGCTTCAGTTGGAGAAGAATGAGAACTTCTTCGGTCCGGGAATTGTATTCCTTCTGCGTCAGATCGATACACTTGGTTCGGTAAGAGACGCCTGTGCAAAGACAGGAATGTCTTACAGCAAGGGCTGGAGCCTGATCAGAAGTGCAGAGAAAGAACTCGGATATACCGTCGTAGAGCGAAGTCCGGGAGGCAAGCATGGCGGTGTAGCCAGTGTAAGCGAAGCAGGGAAAGACATACTCAGAAAATATGAACTGTTGGAAAAAGATGTGGCGAAATATGCAGAGAAGAGATATAAGGATATATTTGAATCTTGATCTGTCTTTTATACGCAATATGTGAAAAGAAGAAAGCTAATATTAGCGAAAAAAGCGGTCACATGACATTATTAAAATACAGTTAATGAAAAAAGTTGCGTAAATCGCAACTTTTTCAAGAAAAGCGATTGTTAAAATAAAACAAATCGGTTATAATAAGACCATCATTTAGAAAGAAAAGACAGGAATAATTACAACATTTTTATGAACAAGGCGCCTGTCAGGAGGAGATAGGATGAAAAAGAGAATTTTAGCAGCAATGATGGCAGCCGTAATGGTGTTTTCTATGGCTGGATGTGGATCCAAAGCCGACGAAAAGACAGACGACACAGCAAAAACAGAAGCAACTGACAACAAAGTCAGTGATGAAGAAGAAACAGAGATCCAGGTATTTATTGCAGCCAGCTTAAAGAATGTAATGGATGAGCTTGCAACACAGTATAACGAAGAGCATCCGAACGTAAAAATCACATACAATGCAGACAGTTCAGGTACACTTCTGACACAGATTGAAGAAGGATATGAGTGTGATATCTTCTTCTCAGCAGCACAGAAGCAGATGGACCAGCTTGAGTCCGATGGTCTTGTGGTAGACGGAACAAGAGCGAATGTTGTAAACAACCAGGTAGTAGTTGTGACAAGAAAAGACAGCGGAACAAAGGTAACAGGACTTGATAACTTAAGCGAAGCAGAAAGCTTTGCACTTGCCGGCGGAAGCGTACCGGTAGGTAAGTATACAAGAACTGCACTTATGAATATGGGTGTTCTTCCGAAGGTGGATGATCCTTCAGCAATCACAACAGAAGAAGTATCAGAAGCACTTGGCGGACTTGAGATCAGCGAGCAGGACAACGTAAGCAAGGTTCTTTCCGCAGTAGTGGAAGGATCTTGTGAAGTTGGAACAACTTACTACTCTGATACATATGGATTCGAGGACGAACTCGATATTCTTCAGACAGTAGGGTATGATCTGACAGGAAATGTAATCTATCCGATCGCACGTGTAGTAAATGATGAGGCTGATGATGCACAGAACGCAGTAGCAGATGATTTCATCAAGTTTGTTCTGTCAGACAATGCAAAGAAAGTATTTGAGTCTTATTACTTCGATACAAATGTAGAATAAAGATAGTGTGATAGTAACGGATGTGTTACTATAGAAGTAGAGGCTGCCAGAAATGAAAAGTTTCGGACAGCCTTTTTCTTATAGTTGTAAAGGAGAGTGAATGATAGAATGGATGAAATGATGGAAATCCTGAAGAATCTGGATTGGAGCCCATTATTTATTTCAATAAAAACAGGAATCGTAGCTACGATATTTTCCTTTTTTCTGGGAATCTATGCGGCACGCAAGGTTGTGAAGACAACTCCGGGGAAAAAGGCTATTATAGATGGAATACTGACCTTGCCAATGGTACTTCCGCCGACAGTGGCCGGCTTCTTTCTGTTACTGATCTTCAGCAGGAGAAGACCGTTTGGAATCTTCTTATTTGAAAATTTTGGAATCAAAGTAGTACAGACATGGCTTGGATGTATCATTGCTGCCACAGTAATTTCATTTCCGCTGATGTACAGAAATGCCCGTGCTGCTATGGAACAGATCGATGTGAATCTGATCTATGCAGGAAGGACACTCGGTATGTCAGATACAGAAATCTTCTGGAAAGTAGTGATCCCGACCGCAGGACCTGGAATCGCATCCGGAACGATTCTTACATTTGCCAGAGCACTCGGAGAATATGGAGCGACATCTATGCTTGCCGGAAATATTCCGGGAAAGACAGGAACAATCTCGCAGAAGATTGCAATGGTCATTCAGGACGGAGACTATATGACAGCGGGCGTGTGGGTTGCGATTGTCATGGTGATCGCATTCCTGGTGATCTTCCTGATGAATCTGATCTCGGGCAAGAAAATGAAGAATGTCAAGAGGTGGTAAGAGATGGCGATAGAAGTAAAGATTCAGAGAAAACGGAATACATTTGAGCTGAACATAGATTTTAAAAGTGATTCTAAACGAATCGGAATCCTCGGCGCATCCGGATGTGGAAAGAGCATGACACTAAAGAGTATTGCAGGAATCGAGCCGCCGGAGAGCGGATTGATCAAAATTGAAGGAAAGACAGTTTACGACAGCGAAAATAAAGTGAATTTAAAACCGCAGAAGCGTAACATTGGCTATCTGTTTCAGAATTATGCACTTTTCCCTACAATGACGGTGGAAAAGAATATCGCTGCCGGATTAAAAGGGAAAAAGCAGGAGAATGCAAAGCGTGTGCGTGAGATGATTGAGAAATTTCAGCTGACAGGACTGGAAAAACGATTCCCGGCAGAGCTTTCCGGAGGCCAGCAGCAGAGGGTAGCCCTTGCGAGAATCATGGCTTATAAACCAGATGTGATTCTCTTAGATGAACCATTTTCAGCACTTGATATGTATCTGAAGGACCGTCTGCAGCAGGAATTACAGGAACTTCTCGAAGATTATGAGGGTACTGTGATCATGGTGTCTCACAGCAGAGATGAAGTGTACCGGTTCAGTGAAGAACTGCTGATCATCGACCAGGGGCAGATTGTGGCAGCAGGGAAGACGAAAGAATTGTTCCAGAATCCGCAGAGAAAAGAAGCGGCACGGCTGACTGGATGCAAGAATTTCACAAGAGCAGTTTATGTGGATGAGCATACCGCAGAACTGATAGACTGGGGGATTACATTACATACAGAACAAAGAAGTATCCCGGAAAATATCAACTATATCGGTTATCGCGCACATGATTTTGTTCCGGTCTGGGGAGAAGGTGGAAAGAATCAGATTCCATTTCTATTAGAGAGTAAGGCAGCACTCCCTTTCGAAGATAATTATTATCTGAAGCCTGCAAATGAAGAGGCAGATCCGCCTGTGATCTCCTGGTTTGTACAGAGAGAGAATCAGGAGAAGATCCGGGAAAAAGGAATGCCGGATGCGCTGGAGCTGGTAGAGGAAGAAGTGCTGTTCCTGGAATAGCATCTTCCCATATAGATGATTTTTGAGTGAATCGTTACGTTTTGAAAGAAATGTAAAAACTCCTTTTCAGGATATTTACATCAGGGAAAAACTAGTATATAATAAGCACGTTTTTCGAAAACACATCCCGTCCGTTGGTTACGAAACAATTCTTGTGAACAGTAATCAACGGACGGGATGTGTTATGTATGTAGTCACTGATAAATACGGAAAAGGAGGAGCAAAATGAAATCAGTACAGAATGATATGACTGTTGGAAGCCCGATGAAGATGATCTTAAGTTTTACATTTCCAATCTTTCTGGGAAATGTTTTCCAGCAGTTTTATAATATGGCGGATGCTGTGATCGTAGGTAAGTTCGTTGGAACGAAAGCGCTTGCAGCAGTTGGAAGCACAGGAACAATCATGTTTCTGATCTATGGATTTGTAGTTGGAATGACAGCCGGATTTACTGTTCTCACAGCGCAGAAGTTTGGCGCAGGAGACATGCAGGGGATGCGGCGCACCGTTGCGGGGGCAGGAATCCTCTCATTCTTGATCGGACTGTTTCTTACGGTTACCTTTATGTTATTTATGAAACCGCTGTTACATCTGATGCACACGCCGTCTGATATCTTTGCAGATGCATATAAGTATATTATGATCGTCAGCGGAGGAATCCTGGCGCAGATGCTTTATAACTTGTTATCCAGTATTTTAAGAGCACTGGGAAACAGTAAGATTCCATTGTATTTCCTGATCATCAGTGCGTTGCTGAATATCGTGTTGGATCTGGTTTTAATCATTGTATTTCAGATGGGCGCACCGGGTGCGGCAATCGCGACGGTAGTAGCACAGGGCATATCAGGTGTACTCTGTCTTATTTATATTATGTGGAAGATTCCGCTTCTTCATCTGAAAAAGGAAGACTGGCATGTTGGCGGGCAGATTTGCGCGATCCAGTTAAAGATCGGACTTCCAATGGCATTGCAATATTCTATCACGGCAATTGGAACTATGATGGTTCAGTCTGCCCTGAATATTTTGGGATCTACGCTTGTGGCGGCATTTACTGCGGCAAGTAAGATTGAGCAGGTTGTGACACAGGCATATGTAGCGATGGGAACAACAATGGCAACTTACGGAGCCCAGAATATCGGAGCCGGAAATGTACCAAGAATCCGTCAAGGTTTCAAGGCGTGTACGATTCTTGGTATCAGTTACTCTCTTGTAGCAGCAACATTTATCATGACAGTAGGAAAATACATGACCTATCTGTTTGTCTCAGAGGATGTAGATATTATCATGAGTTCTGTGGATATCTATCTGAAATGTATCGGACTTTTCTTCATTCCGCTTGCAATTGTGAATATCTACAGAAATGGAATCCAGGGACTCGGATACGGACTGCTGCCGATGATGGCCGGTGTTGCTGAACTGATCGGAAGAGGTGTGGTAGCACGGATCGCAGCAAGAGAGAGAAGTTATCTTGGTGTTTGCCTGGCCAGCCCGGCTGCATGGGTGCTGGCAGGGGGCCTCCTGATCGCGATGTATTATTATATTATGAATGTTCATATGAAGAAGATGTTTGGGGATTATAATCAGAAGGTCTGATTATTCACAATGTGCATTGCATCGCGGTTCGCATTCAACCATTTGGATTTCTCAGTTTCAAAGCGTTCGAAAAGCCAGGCAATAGCTTCATCCATTCCCTCATCGGAGAGCGGAAATGTCTTTTGTTCTTTCTCTTCTTCCGGTGTATCTTCAAAGCACCACGGTTCTGGATAAATGAATACGGTGAAGGTTGTGCTGCTTTTTCCGTCATCTCCGCGAAAGAAATAGCGCATTCCGTGATGTGTACCTGAAAATGGTTCTTTCTTAAGTCCCCCGTAAGGAATCAGTTTTTTATCAATCATAGTAATACAATGTCCTTTCGAAAAAAGTAATTTGTTTTGTTATTGCGTTTTTGAAAAAAGGAAGCCAGAAGTCTGGCTTCCTTTTTATTATAGTGGAATGCGTTTTCTTCTGCAAGAAATGATTTATTCCATAGCTTTTTTGGCAAATTCAGTTGTGACAAGTTTTTCATAAGGAGCGCGTGAATCCAGTTCACCGGCACTTTCCAAAATATCCTGAAGCAGCTCGAAACTCTCTTTTTCAAATATAAGATCTGCTTTCCAGGTGTCCTGTGCATAATAACGGTTTACAATCGCTGTGATGGTTTTAAGATCTGTTTCAGGAAATTGAGGGGCAATCACGGAAGCAATCTCCTCTGGCGTGTGAATCTGAACAAAATCCATACCTTTTTGAAGAGCATTTGTAAAGGATTGGATAATCTCAGGATGTTTGTCGAGATAGCTCTTCTTTGCGCTGTAGGCAGTATAAGGAACATAGCCGCTGTCAGTACCAAGTGAGGCTACAACATATCCTTTTCCTTCCATTTCCAAAGCGGTTGCACTTGGCTCGAATTCAACAGTAAAGTCTCCACTTCCCTCTGAAAAGGCGGCAGCAGTGGAACCAAAATCAATTCCCTGGTTGATGTTGAGGTCTGTTTGTGGATCAATTCCATTTTTCTTTAAAATATATTCAAATACCATTTCCGGCATACCACCTTTTCTACCACCAAGAACATCTTTCCCCTTTAAATCAGTCCACTTAAAATCTTTCATCTCTTCTCTGGCAACAAGAAAATTACCGGCGCGCTGAGTCAGTTGGGCAAAGTTGACGACAGAATCGTTAGCACCTTCGTTATATGTGTAGATGGATGCTTCTGATCCCATGAATCCAATATCAGCTTCACCGGAGATGACAGCAGTCATTGTCTTGTCGGCTCCAAAACCAGTTACGAGAGTAAGTTCAATTCCCTCATCTTCAAAATATCCATTTTCAATGGCAACATACATAGGGGCATAGAAGATAGAATGGGCTACCTCGTTCAATGTCACAGAGACAGGAGCAGAACTGATATCTGATTTGGTTGTGTTGGATCCGGTTTCTGTTGTGTCGATTTTGGAATTTGCATCATTATCTTTGGAAGAATCAGAACCGCAGGCTGATAACAGTCCAACAGTCAGAGCAGAAGCGAGTATTACGGAAATCAATTTCTTTTTCATAAATCCTCCAGAGTGATATAAGATTCTCGTTTAAAATATGCAAGAAAAGAGAAGATGTGTCAAATTCTACTCCAAAGGGGTGTTCATTTTGGAAAATATCCTTTATGCTTAGTGTAAACAGAAAGTAGGTGAAATGTATGGATCTTGTTAAAATCGGAAAATATATTGCAGGGAAAAGGAAAGCCCTGGGAATGACGCAGAAACAGCTTGCAGAAAAATTAAATATGAGTGACAAATCAGTATCAAAATGGGAACGAGGCATTTGCTTACCTGATGTGTCGGTTTATATGGAACTATGTGAGATATTGGGAATCAGCATAAATGAATTTCTTGCAGGGGAGGATATTGACGCAGAAAATGTAGAAAAAAAGTCAGAAGACAACATTATACAAGTTACGAAAGACAGTAAAAAGAAACAGAAAAATTTAAAGAGCATTTTAGCAGTGGTAACGACATTTGCAGTAATCATGGTTCTGGTTTTAGGAGCAGTTTTCGTTCATAAGGTGATGCAGCCGAAGAATTATATTACAGCAGTTGACCGGACAAGTGCAGAAATGAAAACCGCAGAATTATTGTCGGGAGCAGATGGGGCATATCTTTTTAATTTTTATGCAAAAGAAGAGTATAAGACATTGACAATTTATTTGTCAGAGTATCAGGCGGGAGAATTGATTAATAAAAGTAAAGTGGCAGATTTGGACTATGATGGGATCGAATCGGCTAAAAGAGGTGTGATTGCTGTGATACCGGATTTTGAATTGTTTCGAGTGAAATTGATCATAGCAGACGATTATTCTAAATGTTCTACAGATTTTCCGATTCTGGAAAATGTAGAAAACAGAGAATATTATGGAAGAAGTGCGACACAAGTGGAAGGTGAAGTTCCGATTCAGCGGGATACAGAACAGGGTCTGATGGCATTGATTTACGGAGAAGATGGATTGGAAGCAATTCCGGTAAAAGAAATGGAGCAGGGAAATTTTAGGGAAAAGAATGATTATGTCTATTATCTGTCCTTCCGGTTTGGAAAATAATTACGTAAATGAAAATATGAGAGGTAAGATGAGATGAAAACAAGAGAAGAAGCTGCTGCCTATGGATTAACTTTCCCGGACAGCTATGAAGACAGGCCTTTTAAAGACCAACGATGGCAGGTGATCCGTGTAAAGCCAGGGAAAAAGATATTTTTGTGGATCTATGAAAAAGACGAATTGATCCATTTGAATGTAAAGACGGATCCGAGATGGAGGGATTTCTGGCGTGCAGCGTATCCATCGGTAATTCCTGGATATCATCAGAATAAAGAGCATTGGAACACAATTATTCTGGATGGATCTATTCCGGACAAGGATATTGAACGGATGATCGGTGAGAGCTATGATCTTGTGACAGACAGTCCTACAAAAAGAATTTATGAAGCTGTAAAACGGATTCCAAAAGGGCATGTGGCAACCTATAGACAGGTTGCGAAAATGGCAGGAAATGAAAAGATGTCAAGAGCAGTTGGAAATGCGCTTCATAAGAATCCGGATCCGGATCACATTCCATGTTTCCGTGTTGTGAATGCGAAAGGCGAGCTTGCCGGAGCATTTGCATTTGGCGGAGCAGATGTACAGGCAGAGCTTTTGAGAGAAGACGGTGTGGAAGTAGTAGATGGAAAGGTTGATCTGACAAAGTATCAGATGGCGGATCTGATGGAAGAGTAAGATAGTACTGTTTCTTTTGGGAAAGATAGTGTATAATACTTACGAGTGATTGCTGTTCGCAAAGTACTGCGAACAGCATCTTTGTATAGTGCAAAGAGCAGGAAAGAATACATCATTATGGTTTCGCTTTTGAAGGCAAAAAGTCCTGATCGGATAAGAAATGGAGAAATGAATGAAAATTAAGAAAGTGGCAGTCCTCGGTGCCGGAGCAGTAGGCTCTTATGTAATCTGGGGATTATCGAGCAGAAATGACATAGAGCTTGGAGTGATCGCAGAAGGAGAACGAGCAGAGAGACTGAAACAGAATGGATGCACAATTAACGGAAAAATATACCATCCCAAAGTATGGAACCCCGGAGAAACAGACGCTGTCGATTTACTGATTGTTGCATTGAAGTATGGCTCACTTTCGGCGGCATTGGAAAGTATTCAGAAAGCAACCACGGAGAATACTGTAATTATGAGTCTGATGAACGGGGTAGACAGTGAAGAGATTATTGCAGAAAAAGTAGGGGTGGAGCATCTTCTTCCGGCAGTGATCAAGGTCGCTTCACATAAGGAAGAAGATGGCTATCATTTTGATCCTGAGACAACAATCGGAATTATTTTTGGCGAACTTACTGCACCTTATGATAGTGATCGCATCAGGGCAATTGAAGAACTGTTCAAGGATACCGGAATCCATTTCCGGGCGACAGAGTATGCAAGAGAAGAGATGTGGAGCAAGTTTCGGCTGAATGTCTGTAACAATCTGCCACAGGCAATTCTCGGCGCGGGAGTTGGATGTTACCGTGACAGTGTGCATATGAAGGCAATCAGTGATGGACTGAAAGGAGAACTGGAAGCAATTGCGCAGGCGAAAGGAATCGATCTGAGTAAGACTGAGGCGTCTTCCGGGCGTGGAAGTGCAGTACCGCCATCTGCGCGTTATTCTACTTTGCAGGATTTGGATGCAGGAAGACACACAGAGATTGATATGTTTTCAGGTGCACTGATCCGTATGGGAAAGGAACTTGGAATTCCGACACCGTATAATGAGTATACATATCATATGATTAAAGCACTAGAAGAGAAAAATGACGGACGGTTTAATTATACAGGAGATGAAGAGCCGACCTGGTCAAAATAAAACAGGGAACAATTTGTGGCAGAGGCAGGTTATGAAAAAATATTGAAACAGTGATGTTGAAACAACATAAAAAGGTGAGGTAAATTAAGATGAAAGAATTATACGAAGCAATCGAAGCAAAAATTAAAGCAAGCGGTTATCCGAGAGCAATCTCCGGAGAAGATGTATACAACGACATCTGTGACCAGATTGACGGAAAAGAGAATGGGAGTTATGTATTGTTATCCAAGTTCGAAGATGATGTGATTTTTGAGTATCATATCACGATTCAGGATGAAGATTTCAACCTGGGGATTTTGACAATGCGAACACCGGAAGGCGTGTTTGAGACAGATTTTGATGCGGAATAAAAGGATGAATATGTTATGAAGAAAATCAGCAGAGTTTCAACTATAATTAGCGCAATCATGCTACTTACTTACATTATTGTTCTTATCAGCATCTGGAGCAGGATTCCTGATACAGTACCGACACATTTTAATGCAGCAGGAGTGGCAGATAGTTATGGAAGCAAAAGAAACCTTGCATTTGAACCAGTTCTTGCCGCGTTTCTGTTGTTATTCCTCTCATTGATGGAAAGAATTCCGGCAATCTGGAATTTCCCAGTGGCTGTTACAGAAGAGAACAGAGAAAGATTGTATAAGATTGCCATGATAATGATGGGTGGGATTAAGGTTCTGGTTACTGCCCTGCTGATTGATGTTGGAGTCAGCAGTCTTGTGGAAGGATATCCAATCTGGCCGATGTATATGATGCTTGGAGTGATGATAATATTGATTATCGTATCGACTGTGCAGATGGTTCGGGCGAAATAGTGTGGAATAAGAAAACAAATAAAAACCCTCTTGTGCAATATGTTTATCCAAAATCTTAAAAAAATATAAAATTTATATAAAATCCTTCTTGAATTTAGCATGATGAAGTGCTAAACTCTTAACATAAAAACAGAGCGCGATCTATTTATTGACTAGAGCATCTGGATTATAGTTAAGAAAGAAGGAAAGAAAATGAACGGAGTTATAATGATGGTCATTGCCATCGTTGTATTAGGTGGAGGATATCTTTTCTATGGAAGATATCTTGAGAAGAAATGGGGAATTGACCCGAATGCAAAGACTCCTGCTTATGAACTGGAAGACGGCGTAGATTATGTGCCGGCAGATACGAATATCGTATTTGGTCATCAGTTCGCATCTATCGCAGGAGCAGGCCCGATCAACGGACCAATCCAGGCAGCAATCTTTGGATGGCTTCCGGTACTTTTGTGGATTCTGATCGGAGGTGTTTTCTTCGGAGCAGTTCAGGATTTTGCATCTATGTATGCCTCTGTAAAGAACAAAGGACGTACAATCGGTTATATTATCGAAGAGTATATCGGTAAACTTGGAAAGAAATTATTTCTGTTATTCTGCTGGTTATTCTGTATTCTTGTTGTTGCTGCATTTGCGGATGTAGTTGCAGGAACATTCAACGGATTCGTAGCTGATGACGCAGGAACTGTAAGTAAAGTAGCAGCAAATGGTGCTGTAGCAACAACATCCATGCTTTTCATTGTAGAAGCCGTAGCACTTGGCTGCATTTTGAAATATGCCAAACTGAATAAATGGGTTAACACAGCAATTGCAATTGTTATGCTTGTCGCAGCCGTAGCACTGGGACTTTATTTCCCAATGTATCTGACAAGAGAGACATGGCATATCCTGATCTTTATTTACATTCTGATTGCCAGTGTCGCACCGGTAACAATGCTGCTTCAGCCACGTGATTACCTGAACAGTTACTTGCTGATCTTTATGATTGTAGCAGCAATTGTCGGAGTATTTGTAGCAAATCCATCCTGTAACCTGAAAGCTTTTACAAGCTTCAATGTAGATGGAAGTTATATGTTCCCAATTCTGTTTGTAACAATTGCGTGTGGAGCTGTATCAGGATTCCATTCACTGGTATCTTCAGGAACTGCTTCTAAGCAGATTAAGAGTGAGAAGAACATGCTCCCTGTATCTTACGGAGCAATGATCATGGAAAGTATGCTTGCTGTAATCGCACTGATCGCAGTTGCTTCCTTCGCTGATGGCGAGGCAGCAGCACAGGGACTGACAACACAGCCACAGATTTTTGCAGGAGCAATCGCAAACTTCCTTGAAGTGATCGGATTACCGCATTCTCTTGTATTTACACTGATCAACCTTGCGGTATCAGCATTTGCACTGACATCACTTGATTCCGTTGCACGTGTCGGAAGACTTTCTTTCCAGGAATTCTTTATTGATGATGACACAGATATGGATAATCTGCCATTGTACAAGAAAGTAGCAACCAATAAATATTTCTCAACAGTTATTACACTGGTACTTGCATACTTACTTGCAAAGGTTGGATATGCAGAAATCTGGCCATTGTTTGGATCAGCAAACCAGCTTCTGTCAGTACTTGCACTGATTGCATGTGCAGTATTCCTTAAGAAGACAAAACGCCAGGGAGCAATGCTTTGGATCCCAATGATCTTTATGATGGCGGTAACATTTACAGCACTTGGAATGACAATCTGTAAACTGGGAGGTCAGTTTATGACAACAGGTCTGAGCCTTGGAAATACACTACAGCTGATCTTTGCTGTTCTGCTTCTTATCCTTGGAGTAATCGTAGCAATTCAGGGAATTAAAAAGCTTACAGAGAAGAAAGAAGCTCAGGCAGATAAAGTTGAGGAGACAACCATTCTGGAATAAGCAGAATAGTTAATAAAGGGTAAGAGACAAGATCTTCATGCAGACTTAAAATGTCTGGCATGAAGATCTTTTTTCTAGTTATATTTAATTGTACTCAAATAGAAACAGGTTAAAGTATAGAAATTTTACATTCGCCGGGTGTATACTAAGTCGTAATGTAAAAAGACAATCTAAGTAGTAACAAGATCAGGGGGAGTATAAATGAACGCGAACATAAATCAACAACATATGTTCAGCAACAAGATGATCCGTGCTCTTTTAGTACCAATCATACTGGAACAGTTATTGAATTCCATCATGGGTACCGCGGATACGATGATGGTTAGTAATGTGGGATCAGCAGCAATCTCAGCGGTATCACTGGTGGATTCTATTAATATATTGGTAATCCAGGCATTTTCCGCATTGGCAGCCGGAGGTGCGATCGTCTGCGCCCAGTACATTGGACAGGGGAATAAAGAACGGGCAAATGAGTCTGCACGACAGGTACTATTTATCATCACTCTTATATCAGTAGCTGTCAGCGCATTTTGTCTTATTTTTCAGAAACCGTTACTTCACCTGATTTTTGGAGCAGTTGAAGCAGATGTTATGAGAGCATCTGAAATCTATTTCTTCTACACTGCATTATCATTTCCGTTTATTGCGGCGTATGATGCAGCGGCATCGATCTTCAGGGCACAGGAGAACACGAGAGATCCGATGCTCATCTCAATGGTATCAAACGTGATGAATATTGTCGGAAATGCAATTATGATCTGGGGCTTCCATATGGGAGTCGCGGGAGCTGCACTGGCAACTTTGATTTCACGTATTTTCTGTGCGGTTGTAGTATTGGCAGAGCTTCGTCTGGATCGTCAGCCAATTGTGGTACGAGATTATCTGAAAATCCGTCCAGACTGGAGAATGATCCGCAGGATCCTTGGAATCGGAATTCCATCCGGTGTGGAGAACAGTATGTTCCAGTTTGGAAAGCTGGCGATTCAGTCCACAGTATCAACACTTGGAACAACAGCAATCGCTGCGCAGGCAATGACGAACATTCTGGAGAATCTGAACGGAATCGGTGGTATCGGAGTCGGAATCGGATTGATGACAATTGTAGGTCAATGTCTGGGAGCTGACCGGAAGGATGAGGCAGTTTATTACATCAAAAAGCTTTGCGTGATTGCTGAGATCGTTATGGCTGCGAGCTGTGTGATTGTTTTTGCACTGACGAAACCAATTACGATTCTCGGCGGTATGGAACCGGAGAGTGCGAAGATGTGTTTCCATATGGTAATGTGGATCACAATTGTAAAACCGCTTGTATGGATTATGTCGTTTATCCCGGCATATGGCATGAGAGCAGCAGGAGATGCAAAATTTTCTATGATTACATCCTGCTGTACAATGTGGGCATGCAGATTCTGCCTGTGTGTATTTCTGATCCGTGTAATGGGATTTGGCCCGATGGGAGTATGGATCGGAATGTTTGCGGACTGGACGGTCAGAAGTATTATTTTCACCTGGCGATTCCACAGCAGAAAATGGCTAGAGCATAAAGTAATTTAAATAAGAAGAGAAATCTGAACAAAAAGAGAAATCCAAACAAAAATAGAAACAGCAGGGTTACTGTCGGGAAAGCATTTTAATAATAATGCTTTTGGCAGTAGCCTTGCTGTTTCTTATATCTGCTATTTTTTAAAAAGAAGTTTTAGTATATTTATAGATTTATGTCTGGTATATGATTCCTGAAAATTACTCTTCAGGTGCAAGCTCTGTTGTCTGCTTCTTTGGAGGCATAACCAGTGAGAAGATAAGGAATGCGATCAACGCAGCAACCAGTCCAGGTACGATCGGCTGATTGAAGTGCAGACCGAACAGATTTCCTTTGGAAACATGCTCCAGATATACTACAACAATAGTTCCGGCGATCAGAGAAGCCATGGTTCCTGCCTGGGAAGCTCCTTTCCAGTAATGTCCGAGAACATATGGGAAGAAAGAACCTGCGGCACGAAGGGTGAAGGCAAACATCAGGATTGTAACAATACTTGAAGTATTAAATAATGCAATCAGAGTAGCAAAAACACCTACAGCTGCCATTGTAACACGAGTTACGATCATGATCTCTTTATCAGATGCGCTAGGCTTAATCACAATCTTGTAAATATCATTTGCAAAAATCGATCCGGCACCAAGAAGGTCTGAGTCAGCACTTGACATTGTGGCAGATACGATACCTGCAAATAACAATCCGCAGATAATTGCCGGCATTGCTTCCATAGCAAGAACCGGAAGTGCATAACGGGCACCAACATCCTGGAAGTCCGCAGCATTGAATTTGCCCATGTTGATCAGTGCAAGTACGATGATTCCCATAAGTGTTGGAAAAAAAGCGTAGATAAAGTTTACAATCGCAGCAAGGACAGATCCCTGTCTTGCTGCTTTTCCGTCTCTCGCAGCGTAATATCTGGATACAGCTTCCTGTCCTACAGTAAATGTAGCAACATACATGATTGTTAAACTAATAACATCCATTACATTATAACCTTTAAACATGTCAAATGTTTCAGCAGGAACATTAGCTACAACATTGTCCCATCCACCGGCAAGATTCATTCCAAATGGAAGTGCGATGATCATTCCAATCACGATCAGGAATACCTGAACAAAGTCAGTAAGTGTAACACTCCAAAGACCACCCATGATCGCATAAATTGTTACAACGATACCTACGATCAGAACGGCTGTCTTATAATTCAGATTCAGCATAGTAGACAGAATAACAGAAGATGCGATAAACTGTCCGGCTGTCAGTCCGATCAATGGAACGAACATGATCAAAGATGTAATGATTCCTGAAGGTTTTCCATAACGACGGCGGAAATATTCAGGAACGGTTTTAACCATCGCAGCACGGAATTTTGGTGCAAGGAATGTAAGGATCACAAAAGCAAATCCCATTGTGATAATGTACCATGCGGCACTGAGTCCGTGACTTTCCATACCCTGCTGAACAACACCGAGAGAACTTCCTCCACCAATCTCAGTAGCAGCAAGCGTTCCGGCCATTAAAAGCGGTCCCAGTCGTCTTCCGGCAACAACGAAGTCTGTGTTGGATTCAATCTTCTTGGATGACAGATAACCGATCAATAACATAACAAGAAGATAAATAACAACGACAGCGGTTACAATAATGTTTGACTGCATAAAATCTCCCTCTTTCCTTTAGTCAAATTTGAAAAAGGTATCAGGAAATAGCGAAACCTGACACCTATGTTCATACGAATAATTATACCATAAAAACTTTCACACGCAACCTGAAAAGAGAAAAAACTTATTGAAAATTATCAATATTTCCGGAAGATAATCGATTGGTATAGTAGATATTGACAAAAATAATAAAAGGCGAGAGGACAGCGTGAAAAAGAACATTTTTTAGGGGGTGGACATTTGACGTTTCTATTATTACAATTATAATAATCGACAGAAAAGAGGAATTGTATATGACACAGATAGATGCGTTAAAAACAGATGAAATACAGAATTATGAGATAGAACATCAGGAAGAAGTGCGCCGCCTCGCAGGCGAGTGTATGGTAATTTTGGAAAATGACGGAGTCCTTCCACTTCAGGCTGGTACAAAGAAGATTGCATTATTCGGAACAGGAGCAAGACATACGATCAAAGGTGGAACAGGATCCGGTGATGTAAATGTACGTGAAAACATTTCGATTGCACAAGGGCTTGAGCGTGCAGGGTTTAAATTTGTAACAGAAGGCTGGCTGGATCAGTATGACAGGCTTTATGCGGATGCGCAGGAAGCGTATGCGAAAAAGTTAAATGAATTTACAGAGAAAACAGGAAAACCATCGATGCTATATGCTTTCGAGAACCCTTTTGAGGAACCGGAACAGCCGGAGATTACAGAAGCGGATGTAAAAGAAGCGGATGCGGCAATTTATGTAATTTCTAGAAATTCCGGAGAGGGAAAAGACCGCAGGGCAGAGAAGGGAGATTATTATCTCAGCGACAGAGAACTTCAGAATATCCGTTTTATGACAGAACACTATAAGAACTGTATTGTTCTTTTGAATGTAGGTGGAGTCATTGATCTGACTTCATTGAAGGCAATTGAAGGTGTACAGGCAATTATGCTTGTGGGACAGACAGGAAATATGGGAGGTTATGCAGTTGCTGATGTGCTGACTGCTAAGACGATTCCTTCAGGAAAGCTGACTGATACATGGGCAAGATCTTATGAGGATTATCCATCCTCTGCAACATTTAGCCACAGGGATGGAAATCTTGACGACGAATATTACAGTGATGGAATCTATGTGGGATATCGTTATTTTGATACGTTTGGTGTGATGCCTCTATATTGCTTTGGATATGGAAAAAGCTATACAGAATTTGAAATAAAAACAATGAATGTAACAGCAGATGAAAAGCAGGTACAGGTTGAAGTTGAGGTTACGAACATTGGTGACAAATATCCTGGAAAAGAAGTTGTTCAGGTTTATTATTCCGCACCGGATGGAATCATGGAGAAACCAACACAGGAACTTGCAGGATTTGCTAAGACTAAATTGCTTGCACCGGGAGAAAAAGATGTCGTGACGATCACATTTGCAACGACAGACATGGCATCTTTTGATGCATATGATGCGGCCTGGGTTATGGAAGAAGGAGAATACACAATTCGCGTAGGAAACAGTTCACGTAATACGGAAGCTGTGGCAGTCATCGACCTTGATGAGCAGGTGACAACACTCCAACTGAAACGTTTGATGCGTGATACAATTGCAGTCAGAGAGCTTCACCATATGATTCCGATTTTCGATATTGAATTTGATTTCGGTGTGCCGGCGATTCCATTTAGAATTATGCTTCAGGCAGAGAACTTTAAGAAAGAACTTGTAGAATATGAAGTGATGCGCAGGACACTTATGGATAAGAGGAAAGATGAAGTTCTGACGCTGGAAGATGTAAAAGCAGGCAACGCGACTCTGGATGAACTGACAGCGCAGCTTACCGTGGAAGAAATGGCAGAACTTTGTGTTGGAACAGAGAGAAGAAATGGCGACGGAAATGTAATTGGTTCAGCATCCTCCAGTGTGCCGGGTGCAGCAGGAGACACCACTTCCAGTTTACTTGAAACACGAAAAGTGCCGAATCTTATTCAGGCAGATGGACCGGCAGGGCTTCGTTTAGAGACACCTTGTACTGCCATTCCAATCGCAACAACACTGGCACAATCCTGGGATATGGATCTGATTCATAGAATGGGAGAGCTTGTCGGAGAAGAGATGAAGCAGTTACATGTAGATCTATGGCTCGCACCTGGCATGAATATTCATCGTAATCCGCTTTGTGGACGAAACTTCGAATACTATTCTGAGGATCCTGTATTGACAGGTCTTTGTACTGCAACAGAGACGAAAGGTGTTCAGTCTCAAAAAGGAAAGGGAACAACAATCAAACATTTTGCAGGAAATAATCAGGAAGACAACCGTATGTTTACGAATGCACATATCAGCGAGCGTGCGCTGAGAGAAATCTATCTGAAAGGATTTGAGATTGCAGTAAAGACAGCTCAGCCATATGCGATCATGACTTCCTATAATCTGATCAACGGAGTTCATTCAGCAAACAACTATGATATGCTGCAGAATATTGCACGTGATGAGTGGGGATTTGAAGGTCTTGTGATGACAGACTGGTATACTTCACAGGATACAACAGAGATGGGAATGGTATCACCATCCGGAAAATATAGTCATTCCAGCAGTGTACAGTGCATTAAAGCAGGAAATGACCTTCAGATGCCGGGATGTCAGCAGAATGTGGATGATATCGTAGAAGCAGTGAACGAAGGAAAAGAAATTACCAAAGCAGATTTACAACGCTGTGCGAAACATATTTTAAGTGTTGCACTTAAGACAATGTAAAACCACCTCGGTAATATGGAAATTGAGAGTCTTTTTCGTATTACTCAAAAATTAATAAACAATATCGTATAGGATCAAGCCTTTTGTGTCGCAGGATGCAGAAGGCTTTTCCTTTCCGTCCAGGATCGCATTGATACATTCGACGGGTCTTTTCCCTATGCCGATATCCAAAAGCGTTCCCAGAATAAATGGAGCCATCTGATAGAGAAAATCATTGGCTGTCATACGAATATAAAGCGTAGACTCTTCTGTGACAAAAGTAATTGTTTTTATTTCTTTTTCGGTTCCTTTCTTTTTTCGAATCGAAGAGAAATGTTTAAAATCATGCGTTCCAAGTAATGAGTGGGCAGCGGTTTCCATAAGAAGAATATTTGGAAGTTCTGCTGTTTGTTCAGGTGACAGATCAAATAATGAATCTGATAACAGATCAGTTAATCGACCGCGATAGTTTTTGTGGAACAGGTCATAGATCGGTGATAAATCCATGGCATATTCATAAGTGATCTCACGTGCATTCAAGTCTGCTCGAAAGCGTTCGGGTGTTGATACTGCATCTAAAACGGCAATATCCTGTGGAAGATACTGGTTTAGAATAGTTTTAAATTCTGCAGGAGTCAGTTGGCTTTCCGTAAGAAAATTGACTGTGAGATTCCGAGCATGAACTCCCGGTTCTGTTCGGACTCCGGAAAATAAAGTGACAGGAGTTCCTGTTACTTTTTCTAATACATTTTCAAGTTTATAAGATACTGTGCGATCATTGTGGTCTTTTTCCGGGCGTTTCCAACCAAGATAACGTGTACCGTCATATTGGAGTGTTAATTTAATATTCTGCATATATCGTTCTCCATTTATAAATAATGTCTGTTTCCAGACAAGTCATCCTTTGTATTTTAACTGATGCAGATGGAAATGTATAGAGAAAAGAAGAGAAATAAGACTGCAAAGGCGAAGAGAGTGATTCTGATTTTATTTAAAATGTTTCCGAAAGATATTTTTGGTCATTTCCATCATGCGGTCAATTTGATTTTGTTCTTCTTTGCTTTTACCTTCTTTTAATACTTCAAGAATTAATGAAACTTCATCCGGATTGAAACGAAGTCCTTGTCGGTTTGCATTTGTGATAAGTGCGAGCATGACCGGGGCAAGTTCATTTCCGGATTTTCCTTTCGTCTGTTTCGCGGCTGTCCTGATCAGTTCCAGCTTGAGCGGATCGATCGTTTTCATTGCAGGATGGTTCATCCAGTTTTCCATTGTTAAGATCTCCTTTCGGTGAGTTATTGTTTATAGTGTCTTCTGGCTCTTCATCAGAAGGTGGAGCAGATGAAAAGAATTGTGTAAACATATCTGCCATAGACATCATCTCTTTTATGTTTTTGAAAGTAGAAAAGAGCTGTTTTTCTTCTGATGTGAGATAAGGTGACAGATGGTCAAAAATAGAATCTGCGTTGTCTTGAAAAAGATTTTCTATTCCTCGTCCAGAAGAAAAGTCACAGGCAGAAAGTACATCATAACTGACAGGAGTCTGATGGTGAAGAACATTTTGCAGTTCGATGAATTTAATGAAGACGGCAAGCATGCTCTGTGTAGCTGGCGGGAAAAGAGGAAGGAAAAGTTTCAGCATGCGAAGTCCGGAAGCAGTTGCTTCGTCAAAGGGGGTCATAGGCGTCGGTGTTTTCAAAAAAATAAACCCTCCTGACTTTCAGCTGAACTGATACATATATATGAAATGCAGAAAAAATATATTCCTGTTCATGAATATAGATGTGTGAAAAATCGGATCATGCGTATACTGAATTAAAGACCTTTTGTAATCAGGGGCATATCTTAATAATAAGAAGAGGAAAGGAAAACGAAAATGTCCAGAAAGTTAATTATTGATGGGAATGCAGTATATGAAATTGATGAGAAGTGTATGTTAAAGAAAAAGCTTGGAGAACTGAAAGAAAAGAAGATAACATCAGACGAGAAGAGAGCGGAACAGAGTGTTGTTACCGGAAAACCGAATCGTTTGAAAAGATAAGCCAGAAGGGGCATGCGGTTTTTCCGCATGCCCCTTCTGAAGTGGAAGAAGGAACAGATATCAGCATCCGCCACAGTTGCAGCCATTACCGCAACCGCCGCATCCGAAGCCATTATTGCCCCATCCGCCGCAGCAGCAAAGAAGAAGGATGATCCACAGACAACTGTCATTGCCGCAGCCATTACCACATCCGCCACAACCATTACCACCCCAGCCACCGCAGCAGCAGAGGAGAAGGATGATCCAGAGGCAGGAGTTATTCAGTCCGCATCCATTTCCGTTTCCGCCACAGCCGCAGCTGTTTGCACATCCGTTGTCACAACCGCATCCGCAGTTTGTAGCTGTTAATTCACTCATTGTTAAATCCTCCGAAAGATTTTTTGATTTACAATGTTATAGTATGCGGAGAAAAAGAAAATGTGAGATGAAAAATTATTTGTAGTGATAAAGATGTGAAGTGGCAAAAATTATTCGAGCAGCCGGGAAAAATCTAAAATTCCCCAGCCGGATTCAGTTCCCGGAATCTGCACACAGGAAGCGTGAAGTTTTAATTTAACTTCTGCATTGGTGAGAAACGGGTATTTTGAAAGAAGACAGGCAATTGCACCGGAAACAACAGGAGCAGCCATGGATGTTCCTGTTTTGGAAAGATAAGGCGGAGCATTTGGAAATTGAGAGTAAAAAGCATTGCAGCTTACAATTCCTGTGCCGGGGGCAAAAACATCAGGTTTGACAATGCAGTCATCTGTAGGACCGCGGCCGGAATAATTGAGAGGATGCCTTTGGGTGTGGATCAGAGGAAAAGTGTCGGGAACACCAACAGTGATAACTTTCGGGCTGCTTCCGGGAACTGTGACGGAACCGGGAGCAGGTCCGTAGTTGCCGGCAGAGACAACTACGACGAGCCCAAGATCCCAGAGGGATTCCACAGCATTCAATAAAAGAAGTTTTTGATGAATGGAAAGATCCGGTCGTGTACCTACGGAAATGTTAATGATCCGGATATGGAATTGCGTGTAGATATCACGGATCCATTGAATTCCATTTATGACATTTTTGATAGATCCGTTTCCATTCTGATCCAATACTTTCCCAATAATAAGATTGCAGAAGGGAGCGATTCCGGCATAAGTTCCGGAAGAGAGAAGTCCGCTTCCCGCAAGAATTCCGGCTACATGGGTTCCGTGTCCACTATTGTCGATGAGAGGGGAGAAATGAGAGAAAGAAAAAAGAACTTTTTCGGAAGAACCAGTGGTACTGGAAAAATCCCGAAAAGAAAGGATACGATCTTTAAAATCAGGATGAGGAGAAATTCCGGTATCAAGAATAGCAACAGTGACATTTTGTCCGAGAAATTTGTGTTCCTTTGTGTCCGGACACCAGTAGTGAATGGATTGTTTTACCCATTTCATGAAGGAAAAGCCTTTGTTTTTTCTTTATTATATGCCTGATACTAAATTAGTGATAAAGATGTCTGCGCTGAGATGACAAAACATCCGTTTGCCATGTGGTAAGCTCAAGAGCAAGCTCTTTCGCTTAAGGGCGTCCGCCCTATGATAAAAAAGTTGCCGGCTCTCTTATATAAGCGAGCTTATAACGTGAGCCATCAACTTTTTTATCGCATGGCAAACTGTAAAGAAAAAACACTTGACACCATCTTGCGTTTCGTGTATGATAGCAGAGGTGAAGATAATGAATAAGTTTTTAGAGCAGGCATTATTGTTTGATTTCTACGGGGAATTGCTTACAGATCATCAAAAGGAGATTTATGAGCAGTTCGCGCTGGAAGATCTTTCGCTCAGTGAGATTGCTGAGATGAAGGGGATCAGCCGCCAGGGTGTACATGATCTTGTGAAGCGGTGTCAGAAGACACTGGAAGGATATGAGATGAAGCTTCATCTTGTAGAGAAGTTCCTTTCCGTGAAGGAGAAGGTCAGTAAGATTGATGATACACTTGCTGAGTGGGAATGCGAGAAGAATGACCCGGAAGAGATGGTGAAGCGGATCCGTAAGATTGCGGATGCGATCATAGAGGAGTTATAGAATGGCATTTGACAGCTTAAGTGAAAAACTTCAGAATGTATTTAAGAACCTGCGAAGCAAGGGAAGACTGACAGAGGATGATGTTAAGGCAGCTCTGAAGGAAGTTAAGATGGCGCTTCTTGAAGCAGATGTTAACTTCAAGGTTGTTAAGGGCTTCATTAAGGATGTTCAGGAGAGGGCTGTTGGTCAGGATGTGATGAACGGACTGAATCCGGGACAGATGGTGATCAAGATCGTTAATGAAGAGCTGGTTAAGCTTATGGGATCTGAGACAACAGAGATCAAGCTTCAACCGGGCAGTGCAATCACAGTGATCATGATGGCAGGTCTTCAGGGAGCAGGTAAGACAACAACAACTGCAAAGCTTGCAGGAAAGTTTAAGTTAAAAGGTAAGAAACCACTTCTGGTAGCATGTGATGTATACCGTCCGGCTGCAATTAAGCAGTTGGAGATCAACGCAGAGAAGCAAGGTGTAGAGATGTTCTCCATGGGAGACAAGAATAAGCCGGCGGATATTGCGAAGGCAGCAGTTGAGCATGCAGCAAAGAATGGTAACAATATTGTGATCCTTGATACTGCAGGACGTCTTCATGTAGATGAAGATATGATGGCAGAGCTTCAGGAGATCAAGGAAGCTGTGGAAGTTCATCAGACCATCCTGGTTGTCGATGCGATGACCGGACAGGATGCGGTGAATGTAGCAAGTTCCTTTAACGATAAGATTGGAATCGACGGTGTGATCGTCACAAAGCTTGACGGAGATACACGAGGCGGTGCTGCGCTGTCTATCAAGGCAGTGACAGGAAGCCCGATCCTTTACGTCGGTATGGGAGAGAAACTTTCTGATCTGGAGCAGTTTTATCCGGACAGAATGGCATCCCGAATTCTGGGAATGGGAGATGTCCTTTCCCTGATTGAGAAGGCAGGCGCTGAGCTTGATGAAGAGAAAGCCAAGAAGATGGCTGATAAGATGAAGAAAGCTCAGTTTGACTTTGAAGATTATCTTGACAGTATGGAACAGATGCGTAAGATGGGCGGTTTGTCCAGCATCATGGGAATGCTGCCTGGAATGGGTAATCTCGGAGGTAAGATGCCTGATCTTGATTCCGAAGAGAATGAGAAGAAGATGGCTCAGATGGAAGCAATCATCTACTCCATGACTTTGGAAGAGAGAAGAAACCCGGATCTGCTGAATCCATCCAGAAAGCACAGAATTGCCAAGGGTGCAGGTGTGGATATCGCAGATGTGAACCGTATGGTAAAACAGTTCAACGAATCCAGAAAGATGATGAAGAAACTTCCTGGAATGATGGGTGGCAAAGGTGGAAAAAGGGGCAAATTCAAGCTTCCCTTTTGACATATAAATGAAACAATAACAAAAAATTAAGAAAAATTATGAGGTGAAAAAAATGGCAGTAAAGATCAGATTAAAGAGAATGGGACAGAAGAAGGCTCCTTTTTACAGAATCGTAGTAGCAGATTCTAGATCTCCAAGAGACGGAAGATTCATCGAGGAAATCGGAACATACGATCCGAACCTTGAGCCAAGCGCAATCAAAGTAGACGAGGAAGCAGCTAAGAAATGGCTCAACAATGGTGCTCAGCCAACAGAAGTTGTTGGAAAGATCTTCAAAGCAGCAGGAATCGAGAAATAATCGAATCTGTATGAGTAATGTCTGTAGCTGAGTGATCAGCTGCAGATAAATAACGATGTCTCCGCGGAGGGCGAGTATCATGAAAGAATTAGTTGAAGTTATTGCAAAGGCACTGGTAGATCAGCCGGATGAAGTCTCAGTTACTGAGAAAAAGGAAGGCAGAACTACTGTACTGGAACTTCATGTAGCAGATGGCGACATGGGTAAAGTGATCGGTAAGCAGGGTCGTATTGCAAAAGCAATCCGTTCTGTTGTTAAGGCAGCAGCAACAAAGGAAGACAAGAAAGTCGTTGTCGATATTGTTTAAGAACAGTATCAGGACGAAAGAAAAAAGTAACAGAGTCATTGCTTGGTAAAGCAGGGCTTAAAAAAGGGACAGCCTTCATAAAGAAGAGACTGCCCCTTTCTTTTTACGCGAGCAACGAGCCAAAGTCCGTGCTTGCACGAGACCTTGGCGACTGCCGCGATAACTTGAGAAACTCGCGAAGCGTGTTTCTCATAGTTTCATAAGAAAGGAATCAGGAATGGAACAATTTCTTCAGGTGGGAGTGATTTCTTCCACACATGGTCTGCGTGGTGAAGTTAAGGTATTCCCGACAACGGATGATGCTGCGCGTTTTCAGACATTGAAAAATGTTGTCCTTGATACAGGAAGGGAAAAGTTGGATCTTGAGATTCAGTCTGTTCGTTTTTTTAAGCAATTTGTAATTGTGAAATTCAAGGGTATTGATAATATCAATGATATTGAAAAATATAAAGGAAAAAGTCTCTTTGTAACAAGAGAAAATGCTGTCGAACTGGAAGAGGACGAGTATTATATCGGTGATCTGATCGGTATGGAGGTCTATACAGATGACAGTGAGGAACGCTTTGGAGTACTCAAAGACGTGATGGAGACAGGAGCAAACGAAGTGTATATCATTACTTCTGAGAATCACGGAGAAGTGCTGCTTCCTGCAATTCACGAGTGCATTCTGGATATTGATGTAGAAGCGAAGAAGATGAAAGTGCATCTGATGGAGGGATTACTGTAATGAATTTCCATGTATTGACTTTATTTCCGGAGATGATCGAGCAAGGTGTGAATACAAGTATTACAGGCCGTGCAATCAACAATGGACTTCTTTCGATCAATGCAGTGAATATCCGTGATTATGCATTTAATAAGCATAACAGTGTGGATGATTATCCATATGGCGGCGGTGCAGGCATGTTGATGCAGGCAGAACCGGTGTATCTGGCTTATGAGGCTGTGAAAGAGCAGATCGACAAGAGAAAGCAGGAGAATATCAAGTCGGAAGAAGTCACGTCAACGGAACCAGCGGATTGTTCTGAAGTGCGCAACAGTGATTTGCAGGATGAAAATTCGAAGAAGCGTCCACTGCGTGTAGTCTATCTCTCTCCACAGGGAGATGTATTTAACCAGAAGATGGCAGAGGAGATGGCTCAGGAGGAAGACCTTGTGTTGCTTTGCGGTCATTATGAAGGGATCGACGAACGCGTTCTGGAAGAAATCGTGACAGATTATGTTTCCATCGGAGATTATGTACTGACCGGAGGCGAGCTTCCGGCAATGGTCATGATCG
>OLNW01000774.1_pt1 | contig 35893 bp, 48 predicted proteins | sample 1672121 | NCBI WGS metagenome assembly OLNW01 (sample SAMEA3136648, study PRJEB25190) | human gut metagenome
ATGTCATAAATGATGAAGCAAAAATTACTGGCATTACACCTGCCATAGCAAGTTTTAATGGTATATTTGTATTTTGTGCTCCTACCATTTTTCTTCCTACAACTCTTTTTGAATATTGTACTGGTACTCTACGTTCTGCTTGTTGTACAAATACAACTCCTGCTACTAATATTATAGCTCCTATTATAATTGCTAATGCTATTAATAGACCTGTTGTAGAAAATGCTCCTGCACCAAATATTAAATTCCAAATTGTTGTTATTGCGCTTGGTAGTCCTGCTACTATACCAACAAAGATAATTATTGAAATTCCATTTCCTATACCTTTGCTAGTAATTTGGTCTCCAAGCCACATAAGTAGTGCTGTTCCTGCCATTAATGATAGAACAACTGTAGCTCCTGTAATAAATGTTGTGTCAACAAATATTCCAGAAGAACGATATGATAGGTATATTCCTAATCCTTCAATTAATGCTAATACAACTGTTAATAATTTGGTATAACGATTAATTTTATTTCTTCCTTCTTCTCCACCTTCTTTTGTTAGTCTTTCTAGTGATGGTATAACCATTCCTAATAATTGAATAACAATTGAAGCTGTGATATACGGACTAATTGACATAGCAAAAATAGATAAACGAGAAAAAGCGCCTCCTGATATTAAATCTATAAGTGATGCTATTCCTTGGTTGTTCAATACTTCTGCTAATTGAAAACTGTCAACTCCTGGAACTGTTATATAACAGCCTAATCTAAATACTACTATTAAGATTAGGGTATATAACAATTTTTTTCTAACATCTGGAGTTTTTAGTGCATTTCTTATTGTTTTAAACAATTAGATCACCTCTGTCTTTCCACCTAAAGCTTCTATTTTTTCCTTAGCTCCTTTAGTGAATCTTACAGCTTTAACAGTTAATTTTTTATCTAATGTACCTGTAGCAATTACAACTATTCCGTCGTTTGCTTTTGATATTATACCGTCTGCAATTAAGCTTTCAGCAGTTACTTCTTCTTTGCTTGATTTATTAAGCATTGTTAAAGTTACTTCTGTATAATTTTTAGCATGAATATTTGTAAATCCTCTTTTTGGTAATCTTCTATATAATGGTGTTTGACCTCCTTCGAATCCACGTCTAACTCCTCCACCAGATCTTGCTTTTTGTCCTTTATGACCTCTTCCTGATGTTTTTCCTAAACCTGAACCTACTCCACGTCCAACTCTTTTTTTACTTTCTGTTTTTTGTGCTGGTTTTAATTCGTCTAATTTCATTATAGAATTACACCTCCTCTTTATTATAATATATCTTCTACTTTTTTACCTCTTTTTGCTGCAACTTGCTCTATTGTTTGCATTTCCTTTAATCCTTCGATTGTAGCATATACTACGTTTCTTGGGTTATTTGTTCCTAAAACTTTAGTACGGATATCTCTATATCCAGCAAGTTCCATAACTGGTCTTACGCTTCCTCCTGCTATGATTCCAGTACCTTCTGCTGCTGGTTTTAACATAACACTTGCGCTACCAAATTTTCCTATAAATTCGTGTGGTATTGTTGTTCCTACGATTGGAACTTCTATTAAGTTCTTTTTAGCTTCTTGTATAGCTTTTTTAATTGCATCTGGAACTTCTGCTGCTTTTCCATTTCCTACACCTACGTGTCCTGCTTCGTCACCAACAACTACAACAGCGCTGAAACGGAAAGTTCTACCACCTTTAACAACTTTTGCAACTCTATTTATTGCAACAACTTTTTCTTTTAATTCTGGTGTGTTCTCTTCGTGCACTTTACTTTCCCTCCTTTTTAAAATTCTAGTCCTGCTTCTCTTGCAGCTTCTGCTAATTCTTTTACAACTCCGTGATATATGTATCCACCTCTGTCGTAAACAACATTTTTTATATTCTTTTCCATTGCTCTTTTTGCAATTAATGTTCCTACTTCTTTAGCAGCTTCTTTGTTAGCATGTTTTGTTTTTACTTCTTTATCTAAAGTAGATGCTTGGCAAAGTGTAACTCCTGCTACATCATCAATTACTTGAACGAAAAGATTTTTATTGCTTCTATAAACACATAATCTTGGACATTCAGCAGTTCCGCTAATTTTTCTACGTACTCTTATATGTCTTCTATTTCTTTCAGCTTTTCTATCTATTTTTGTAATCATGATTTTTTCTCCTTTCTATTAAGGTTAGGGGACACTTCTTACCTTTTAGTCACTTCCACTTAAGGTCAAGGAATATCTCTCCCCTTCCCCGTGTGAATTAGTGTTCAAATGGCTTTAGTTATCCTCTTTTATTCAATTTAGGTTTTATTTTTTACCAGCTTTACCTTCTTTTCTTCTAATATGTTCATCAGCATATTTAATACCTTTTCCATGGTAAACTTCTGGTGGTCTTTTTGTTCTAATAACTGCTGCTGTTTGGCCAACAACTTCTTTATCTATACCTCTTACTATTATTGTATTAGCATTTGGTACATCAAATGTAATTCCTTCTGGTTCTTCCATTTCTACTGTATGTGAATAACCTAAGTTCATTACTAATTTCTTTCCTTGTTTTTGTGCTCTATAACCAACACCAACTATTTGTAATTCTTTTTTGTATTCATTAAGAACACCTTCTATCATGTTAGAGATTAATGTTCTTGTTAATCCATGTAAACTTCTATTTTCTGTTTCGTCATTTGGTCTTGTTACAGTAATAACATTACCTTCTATAGAAACAGTTATGTTTTTATGAATATCTCTTTCTAATGTTCCTTTAGGTCCTTTTACTGTTATATGGTGTCCATCTAATTTAACTTCTACACCTTCTGGTACAGTAATAGGTTTGTTTCCTATTCTTGACATGTTTGGTTTTCCCTCCTTCTTTTACTTGGCAAGTGGATATGAATTCACTTACTATTGCATTTTGTTACTATAGTTTAATTACCATACGTAAGCTAGAACTTCTCCTCCTAAGCCTTCTTTTCTAGCTTCTTTATCTGTTTTTATTCCTTTTGATGTAGAAATTAAAGCTATTCCTAATCCGTTTAAAACTTGTGGTAATTCATCTTTAGATGCATATACTCTTAATCCTGGTTTGCTTATTCTTTTTAAACCATCAATTACTCTAGCACCTTTTTCATCATATTTTAATGTTATTCTTATAATTCCTTGTGCATCATCATTTATTTCTTCAACAGATTTAATATATCCTTCTTCTAATAATATTTTTGCTATAGCTTTTTTCATATTAGAAGCTGGAATATCAACTGTTTTATGTTTTGAACTATTTGCATTTCTTATTCTTGTTAGCATGTCTGCTATTGGGTCTGTTGTATTCAAAATAACTTACCTCCTTTTCTTTTTTCTCTATTTTTTGAGGTTCGAAGCTTGATATTGGATGTGTCCTATTTCTAGCTTCTAACTTCTATTATTGCTTACCAGCTTGCTTTCTTTACTCCAGGAATTTCACCTTTGTGTGCTAATTCTCTAAAGCATACACGACAAATTCCATACTTTCTTATATAAGCATGTGGTCTTCCGCAGATTTTGCATCTATTGTATTCTCTTGTTTTGTATTTTTGCTCTCTTGCTTGCTTTACTTTTAAAGACTTTTTAGCCATTGGCTTTTCTCCTTTCTTAAATTTTGATTATAAACTTCGTATTGCGCTTTCAAACTTCGAAAATTTTTCTTCAATAATACAAATGTATTATTTCATAAAAATTTTCTTGTTTTCCTAGTACTACTCATTTTTAATCAAACTTTTCTATTTTATTATGCTTTAAAAGGCATTCCTAAAAGTGTTAATAATTCTCTTGCTTCTTCGTCAGTTTTAGCTGTTGTAACGAAAATTATATCCATACCTCTAATTTTATCTACTTTATCGTATTCGATTTCTGGGAAGATTAATTGTTCTTTAATTCCCATTGAGTAGTTTCCTCTACCATCAAAAGAATTTTTAGATACTCCTCTAAAATCTCTAACTCTTGGTAATGCTACATTAAATAATTTATATACGAAATCGTACATTTTTCCTTGTCTTAATGTAACTTTGCATCCCATATTTACACCTTCTCTTATTTTGAAGGCTGCAATAGCTTTTTTAGCTTTTGTCACAATTGGAGCTTGACCAGTTATGATTTTAACTTCATTCATTGCATTTTCTAATGATTTTGGGTTGTCTTTTATATCTCCTAGACCTATATTAATTACTACTTTCTCTAACTTTGGAACTTCCATAACTGATTTGTAGTTAAATTTTTTCATCATTGCAGGAACTATTTCCTTTTGGTATTGTTCTTTTAATATTTCCATGGTTTATGTTTTCCTCCTTCCACGCTTTATTTTATTTTTGCTCCGCATTTTTTACAAACACGTACTTTTCCATCTTTTTCTACTTCATATCCTATTCTTGCAGCTTTTCCGCATTTAGGGCAAACTACGTTTACTTTGCTTGCATGAATTGCGCATTCTAAAGGTATGATTCCACCTTCTTCACCTTGTTTTCTTGGTTTAATATGTTTTTTTCTAACATTAATACCTTTAACAACAACCTTTTGTGAATTTGGTATTACTTGTAAAACTTCTCCTGTTTTTCCTTTATCATTTCCAGATAAAACTTTAACAGTATCACCTTTTCTTATTTTCATTTATTTTTTCACCTCTTCTTCTTTATTTTAAGGTTTTAATTTATATGTTTCTTAATATAAATTAAATTAGAATTAATATATTGCTAGGCAAATTTTTCTTAATAACCGGAGGCGTACTTTCTGTACGTCGAGAATTATTAATGTAAAATTTAACGACGCAAGATGCTTAATTATAATTTAATTAAAGAACTTCTGGAGCTAATGACAAAATCTTCATATAATCTCCATCTCTTAATTCTCTTGCAACAGGTCCAAATATACGTGTTCCTTTTGGATTTTTATCTTCTTTTATTATAACTGCTGCATTTTCATCAAATCTTACATATGAGCCGTCTGCTCTTCTGATTGGTTTCTTTGTTCTAACTACAACTGCTTTTACAACGTCACCTTTCTTTACAACTCCACCTGGTGTTGCTGTTTTAACAGAAGCAACTATTATATCTCCAACTCCAGCATATTTTCTATATGACCCACCTAAACATCTAATGCACATAATTTCTTTTGCACCAGTGTTATCAGCTACTTTTAATATAGATTGTTGTTGTACCATTTTGCTGTTCCTCCTTTTCTTTGATATCAGATGTCAGTTATCAGATGTCAGTTATTATATTTGGCTTTCTAACTTCTGTTTTCTAACTTCTGTATTATTTACTTTTTTCTTTTATTAAAGCTTTTTCAGAGCTTCCTCTGATTTTTGTTTTCTATTTTATTATAGCCTTTTCTACTATTTTAACAACTCTGTATCTTTTATCTTTTGATAAAGGTCTTGTTTCCATTACTTGAACTTTATCGCCGATTCCGCATTCGTTGTTTTCATCGTGAGCTTTTAAAGTATATGTTTTCTTTTGAATTTTTCCATATGTTTTATTTTTCTCACTAGTTTCTACAGCTACTACAACTGTTTTGTCCATTTTATTAGATTTAACAGTTCCTATATAAGTTCTACGAAGATTTCTTTCTTCCATGATTTTCTAATCTCCTTTCTTGTCAAATTCTGAACTTGTTTTTGAAAATTTTAAGCATTTTCAGCTAATTTTCTTTCAGTTAATACTGTATTTATTTTTGCAATGTCTTTTTTCACTTCTTTTATTTTCATAGGATTGTCTAATCCGTTTGTAGCTAAGCTAAATCTTAGTTTAAATAATTCAGATTTTAACTCTCCTAATTCTTTTTCTAATTCTGGTGAAGACATTTCTCTTATTTTATTAATCTTCATCACTTTCACCACCTATTTTAGTTTCTTTTTTAACAAATTTACACTTAACAGATAGTTTATTAGCAGCTAATCTTAATGCTTCTCTAGCTGTTTCTTCTGGTACTCCTGCTATTTCAAACATAACTCTTCCTGGTTTTACAGCTGCTACCCAATATTCAACAGCTCCTTTACCTTTACCCATACGAGTTTCTGCTGGTTTCTTTGTTATTGGTTTATCTGGGAAGATTTTTATCCAAACCTTTCCACCTCTTTTAATATAACGAGTCATAGCAACACGGGCAGATTCTATTTGGTTTGTTGTAATTAATCCTGCTTCAGTTGCTTGAAGTCCATATTCTCCGTCAGAAACAAAGTTTCCTCTCATTGCTTTTCCTCTGTTTCTTCCTTTTTGTTGTTTTCTATATTTTGTTCTTTTTGGCATTAATGGCATTATTTTTCTCCTCCTTCCACTTTCTTTTTAGCTGGAAGAACTTCTCCTTTATATATCCAAACTTTTACACCGATTTTTCCATATGTTGTATCTGCTTCTGCAAATCCATAATCAATATCAGCTCTTAATGTTTGAAGTGGTATTGTTCCTTCTTTGTAGAATTCAGTTCTAGCCATGTCTGCTCCACTTAATCTACCAGATACTGCAGTTTTAATACCTAAAGCACCTGCTTTCATAGTTTTTTGCATACATTGTTTCATAGCTCTTCTGAATGAAATTCTTCTTTCTAGTTGTCCTGCGATGTTTTCTGCAACTAATTGTGCATTTAAATCAACATCTTTCACTTCAACGATATTTAAATTAACTTCTTTACCTATCATTTTTTGTAATTCATTTTTTAAAGTTTCTGCTAAGTTTCCGCCTTTACCAATTACTAATCCTGGTTTAGCTGTATAAACATTAACTTTTACAAATTTAGCAGTTCTTTCAATTTCTATTTTTGAAATTCCGCTAACATATAATTTTTTCTTAACATATTCACGGATTTTGTGATCTTCTACTAGGTAGTCTGCAAAATCTTTTTTGTTTGCATACCATTTTGAGTCCCAGTCTTTAATTACACCTACTCTTAATCCATGAGGATCCATTTTTTGTCCCATTGTTATAGGCTCCTTTCTTCTCTTTTTGTAAGGGGGATTCCTCTTACTTTTCTTATTTTATTTTCTATTAAGCTTCTCTTTCTCTTAATATTATTGTTATATGACTTGTTCTTTTACGAATTCTTACTGCTGAACCTTTTGCTGCTGGTCTAATTCTTTTTAATGTTGGTCCTTGGTTTGCAAAAACTTCTGCAACATATAATTTTTCGTGTGCCATATTGTGGTTATTTTCAGCGTTTGCAATTGCTGATTTTAATAATTTTTCTACTATTTCAGATGCTGCTTTTGGAGTATATTTTAATGTAGCTAATGCTTCATCTACATTTTTTCCTCTAATTAAATCTATTACTATTTTTACTTTTCTAGCTGAAATTCTAGCATATTTAAGTGTTGCGCATGCTTCTGGAATAATAACTTCTTGCATTTCTTGTTTTTCCACGTTATTTTCCTCCTTAACTCTATCTTGTTCAGGTTCCTGACGGGGACACATTTTTCCCCAAGGTATTCCTGAAGGGATAAGAAATGTCCCGCGCTGGGTTCATCTATTATTTATCCCTTTTTATTTTTTAGTTGTTTTTTCTCCTGCATGACCTTTGAAAGTTCTTGTTGGAGCAAATTCTCCTAATTTATGGCCTATCATTTCTTCTGTTATATATACAGGCACATGTTTTCTACCATCGTGAACAGCTATTGTGTGTCCAACCATTTGTGGATATATAGTAGATGCTCTTGACCATGTCTTTAATACTTCTTTAGCTCCTGTTTCGTTCATTGCTTCAACTCTTTTTAATAATTCTGGAGCTATAAATGGAGTTTTTTTGCTTGATCTTGACATTTTTACTTTTCCTCCTTTTCTTATAACTTTGAAAAACTTTCCTAGTAATTCTCGTTTTTAAAAGTTTTTACTATTTTATATAATTTTCATTATTATTTTCTTCTCTTAACAATCATTTTGTTAGATTTTTTGTTTTTCTTTCTAGTCTTGTATCCTAGAGCTGGTTTGCCCCAAGGTGTCATTGGTCCTGCATGACCAACTGGCGCTCTACCTTCACCACCACCATGTGGGTGATCTACTGGGTTCATTACAGAACCTCTAACTGTTGGTCTTATTCCCATATGTCTTGTTCTTCCTGCTTTACCTAATTTAATGTTTTCATGGTCTGTGTTTCCAACTGTTCCGATAGTTGCTCTACATCTTGTTAAAACTAATCTCATTTCTCCTGATGGAAGTCTTACGTGAGCATATTTTCCTTCTTTAGCCATTAATTGAGCTTCTTGACCTGCTGCTCTAACCATTTTTCCACCTTGACCTGGATTTAATTCTATATTGTGAATCATTGTACCTACTGGTATAGATTCGATTGGCATACAGTTACCTGGTTTAATATCAACTTTTTGTCCAGATACTACTTTGTCACCATCTTTTAATCCTACTGGTGCTAAGATATAAGCTTTTGTTCCATCTTCATATTCGATTAATGCTATGTTTGCACTTCTGTTTGGATCATATTCGATACCTATTACAGTTGCTGGCATATCATCTTTATTTCTTTTAAAATCAATTATTCTGTATTTTTGTCTGTTTCCTCCACCTTGATGTCTTACAGTAATTCTACCATATGAGTTTCTTCCTGCTTTTTCTTTCTTTACTGTTAATAAAGATTTTTCAGGAGTTTTCTTTGTTATTTCATCAAATGTAGAAACTGTCATGTTTCTTAGTGATGGAGTTGTTGGTCTGAAATGTTTCATTCCCATTTTTCTCTCTCCTTCTCGAAACAATGAAAATCTTTGTCTTGCGTTGTCAGATTTTGCAAATATTTTTTCGACATACATATGTATAGTCTAAAAAATATTTTCTCATCTTCCTAGCAATACTTGCTTTTGATTGTTTCTCTACTTTTTATTTTATATTTACGGTTTTCTTTTCCTGCCCCGCATTAGCAGATATTTTTTATTATCCGAGTTATTTCTCGATACTTTTAACTTATGTTATTGTAACTTCCTGTTTGGAAAAGAATTGTTATTTGGCTAGGCGTTCAAAAAAGAAACACCGCAGGCGTGCTTATTGCACGTTGAGGATTTTCTTTTGAAGAACAACGACGCCAAATGGCAATTATTTTTCAAATTTCTAAGCTCCCATAAATTCATCAATAGAATCCTTATACTTCTTAGACATTTTTGTAGCTTTTCCGCCTTTTGCAAGATATGTTTTGTCTTCTGGATTTGTATCTATTGTTACAATAGCTTTTTTCCAATCTGAAGTTTTTCCTTCATATCTTCCTACTCTTTTTGTTTTACCTTTTACAGTAACTGTATTTACATTTAATACTTTAACTTCAAATAGTTTTTCTACTGCGTTTGCAATATCAACTTTTGTAGCTTTTTTGTTTACTTCGAAAGTATATTTACCTTCTGCTATTGCCTCATTACTTTTTTCTGTTATAACAGGTGCAATAATAATATCTTCTGGTTTCATTATGCATACACCTCCTCTAATTTTTTAACAGTATCTAAAGTTATAACTAAATTTTTGTATTTTAATAAATCATATACGTTTATTGTATTTACTAATGTAGTTTTAACTCCTTCAATGTTTCTTGCAGATTTTTGAATGTTTTCATTTTTGTCTGCTAATAGCATTAATGTTTTTCCTTCTACTTTTAAGTTGTTTAGAACTTTTACCATTTCTTTAGTTTTAATTTCTTTCATATCTAATGAATCTACAACTACTAATTCATTTTCTAATACTTTTGAACTTAAAACTGATTTAACAGCTAATTGTCTTTCTTTTTTGTTAACTGTGTAATAGTATGAACGTGGTTTTGGTCCTAAAGCTATACCACCTTTAATCCATTGTGGAGCTCTTATAGAACCTTGTCTTGCTCTACCTGTTCCTTTTTGACGCCATGGTTTTCTTCCACCACCACGAACTTCACTTCTTGTTTTTGTGTTTTGTGTACCTTGTCTTTGATTAGCTAAATAATTAACTAATACACTATGTACAACTGCTTCATTTGGTTCTATTCCAAATATATTTTCTGCTAGTTCTACATCACTAACTTTCTTTCCTTCTATATTATATACGTCTATTTTAGGCATTCTTCATTCTCCTCCTTCCTTATGCTTTTACACTTGTTTTTATTTTTAAGATAGCACCTTTAACTCCTGGAACACTACCTTTTACTAAGATTACATTTTTGTCCATATCAACTGCTACAACATCTAAGTTTTGAATTGTAATAGTTTGAACTCCCATATGTCCTGGTAATTTTTTACCTTTGAAAACTCTACCTGGAGTTGATGTTGGTCCCATTGAACCTGGTCTTCTGTGATACATAGAACCATGTCCCATTGGTCCACGACTTTGTCCATGACGTTTGATAACACCTTGGAATCCTTTTCCTTTTGATGTACCTTGAACATCAATTTTGTCGCCTTTTTCAAAAGTATCAGCTTTTATTTCGTCGCCTACTTTGTAGCTTTCAACTTCATCTACTCTAAATTCTCTTAAATGTTTTTTAGCTGCTATATTAGCTTTTGCAAAGTGTCCTTTTTCTGGTCTGTTTACTTTGCTTTCTTTTACTTCTCCAAAACCTAATTGAATAGCATTGTATCCATCAGTTTCAACTGATTTTACTTGTGCTACTACGCATGGTCCTGCTTCAATAACTGTAACTGGAATAACTTTTCCTTCTTCATCAAATATTTGTGTCATTCCAATTTTCTTTCCTATAATTGTTTTTTTCATTTTTTTATTTCCTCCTAACTATTGGCTGATTTTCTTAAAAAGTATTTTTAACTACGTCTTACTTCGTTAAAATTTTCTTAGTTATCAGCTTGGTTTTGTTGTTTACTTTTATAAAGTAATAAAAATTATAATTTGATTTCGATATCAACACCAGCTGGTAAATCAATTTTCATTAAACTATCAACTGTTTTTTGTGTTGGGTAAAGAATATCAATTACTCTTTTATGTGTTCTCATTTCAAATTGTTCTCTTGAATCTTTGTGTTTGTGTGGAGAACGTAAGATTGTAACGATTTCTTTTTGTGTTGGTAATGGAATAGGTCCTGAAACTTTTGATCCTGTTCTTTTAGCAGTTTCTACTATTTGTTCAGCAGACTTTTCTAATAGTACGTGATCATAAGCTTTTAATCTTATTCTCATTTTCTCACTTCCTACTTTGTTTGATGTTGCCATTTCATTTTCCCTCCTCTATTATTTGTAAGGTAATGCATATTTTCTTAACTTCAATTTCAATATTTCTTTTGAATAATTGATGTTAGTTTTTATAAGCATTTGCCTTCATAAAAAATGTTTTGGTCGGAAGTTTTTAAAACGCACCCTGGTGTTTCTTTTATTTCTAATATAAAACCCAATGATTGCATGATAAATCTTGGGATAAGTGCTTTTTTATTTTATAAAACTTACCGCCTTGGTCTAAGCCATGACATACTCCATAGAAGTTCCCTCCACCCTGCATTAAATCAGGATGTAGCCACATTCTACTTCATCGCTTTGCTACATGCTTATTTATTATATACTGGTTTTGCTTTATTGTCAATACATTTCTTGCATTTTTCTTCCAATTGTTGTATAATAAATTTATCTAAGGATTTCTTAGAAAAAATATTTTTCATTTTAATTAAAGGAGACAATACTATGAAAAAACACAACCTTGGAACTGACAACCAAACAGACCTGTTTCTTTTCGAAGATGAACAAGAAGGCAGAATCCCTGATTCTTTTGTTACAGCTGTCAGAATCGAAAGGGATACTGATTTTCTCCACTTTCTTAACTGCATTGGTATTACTAATTTTTCTTTAAAGGCTGTGAGAGGCAGTATGAGAATCTATTCTATAGACATGACCGTATTTCTTGAAGAAGAAACAAGGTTGGAAGTCTATGATGAGCTTGTAGCTCATCAGCCTGAATTCTTAACAGTATGAAAAGTCCTTTAAAAATCCGCCGGCTGAATTGCCGGCGGATTTTTTATATTCTAGAAAAATTTGTCAGGTAAACAAAAATGAGGCATGAAAAAAGTTTGCTAAAATGTATAAAAATATTAATCATTCTCCTTTTGTTCTATTATTTTGTCCCACAAAAAAACTTCATTAAAAAAATGAAGTTTTTATAATTTTTTATATTATTCTGCTGATTCTGAAGTTTCTTCAGTCTCTGGAGCTTCATAAGCTTCTAATATAGCTTTTTGAATTTTCTCTCTTGTTTCAGCATTGATTGGATGAGCTATATCCTTGAATTCTCCGTTTGGAGTTTTTCTGCTTGGCATAGCAATGAATAATCCATTTTGGCTTTCGATAACTTTAATATCATGTACTGCGAATTCGTTATCGAATGTTACAGAAGCAACAGCTTTCATTCTGTTTTCTGAATTTACTTTTCTTAAACGTACATCTGTGATTTGCATATTGAGCACCTCTTTCTAATGTTTTTATATTTGTACATTCTTTCTATGTACAATAATATTATTCGCCAAAAAAATATTTTTTCCTTCTGTTTTTTACAAATTTAATAAAAAATATTTTTTTATTTTTCTAATCTTTTCACTTTTTATAAAAAAAAGCATAATATACATCAGAAGTTTTTTAAAACTATTGAAAAATAGCAAAAAAGATTATATAATTCATTGGAATGAACGATATAATTAAAAAGGAGTGCTTACATTGGCAAATATTGAAGATTTAAAAAAATATAAACATATATATATGATAGGCATAGGCGGCGTTAGTATGAGTGGTATTGCCGAAATTTTAAAACACTGGGGATTTATTGTTACTGGTTCAGATTGGGCCGAGTCTGAAACTACCAAAAAGCTTAATTTAGATGGTATTCATGTAATTATTGGTCATGATGTTAATATGGTAAAAAAAGCTGACCTTGTTGTTTACACTGCCGCAATAAAAGAAGATGATGTTGAACTTGTTGCTGCTAGAGAAATTGGAATTCCAACTATGGAAAGAGCTGATTTTTTAGGACTTATGACAAAAGCTTTTAATGATACTATTTGTGTTTCTGGAACTCATGGAAAAACTACCACTACTTCTATGATTTCTATGTGCTTTATTGAAGCTGGGTTAGACCCTTTTATTCAAGTTGGTGCTACTTTAAAGGCTATAGATGGAAATTATAGAATTGGAAGCAGTGAGCACTTTATTATTGAAGCTTGCGAATATGTTGAAAGCTTTTTAAAGTTTTACCCTAAAGCAGAAGTTATTTTAAATATTGATAATGACCATTTAGACTATTTTAAAAATATAGATAATATTTATAATGCCTTTATTAAGTATGTAAAATTACTTCCTGATAATGGTTTATTAGTTGTTAATTTAGATAATGAATATTGCGCTAATTTACATAAATTTACAAATGCAAAAATCGTTTCTTATGCAATTAACAATGAAAGGGCCAACTTTGTTGCTAAAAATATAACTTTTAATAAAAACGGTTTTCCTAGATTTGATGTTTACTATAACAACTATTTTTATGGTTCTATTGAGCTTTCTGTTCCTGGAATACACAATGTACTAAATTCTTTAGCCTGTATAGCTTTGTGTGATTCATATGGAATACAAAAATGTGATATAAAAACTGCTTTGAAAAAATATACTGGAGCTCATAGAAGATTTGAATTTGTTGGTAGTTTTAATGGCGTTTCTATTTATGATGATTACGGACACCACCCAACTGAAATAAAAGCTACTGCTCTTGCATTAAAGAAGAAAACTTACAATCATTCTTGGGTTGTTTTCCAACCACATACATATAGCAGAACTAAAAATTTGTTAGAGGATTTTGCTGAAAGCCTAACATATTTTGATAATATAATTGTTACAGATATTTATGCAGCTCGTGAAAATGATACTTATGGTATCTCTTCTCAAGATTTAGTTGATAAAATAAAAACTCTTGGCAGAAAATCTGTATATATTCAAGATTTTAATGATATAGTTTCTTATTTGAAAGAAAATTGTCAAAAAGATGATATTGTTCTAACCTTGGGTGCTGGCACAATAACAAATTTAGGCAAAATGCTTTTAAAATAATTAGCCTATCTATTGATTATGTAGTCCTTCTGTGGTATAATAAGTTTTGTCACAAAATTTATTATACAAATAGGAGGACTATTTACTATGTTAGCACCAGAGAAAAAAGTTTATTTAAGTGACAATCTTGAAACGCCAGTTGGAAAATCTATCTTCAATTCAATTGCATATTGGAAAGAACATGATTATGCATTAATTCCAACTAAGAAAAAAACTGAAAACTTTAAAGGTTATTCTGACCTGCTTGAAAAAGTTCCTTCACATGGAACAGACTTTTACAGGTTCTTAGTAACTATCAGGGTTCCCTTCGAAGAAATTGAAGAATCACAGTTGCTTCCGAAGCACACCATTAACCTTAATGCATCTCCTGCTGGTTCTGAATCTCAGGAATATGCTGAAGGTTATCTTTTCTCTTTTGCATATTAAGCTAAGTAAAATTATCCTAACCCCCTTAAGTCAGCAATTGGCTTAAGGGGGTTAAACTTTGTTTTAGAACAAAAGAAACATTATTAATATTTTTGACATTTTAGCAATCTTATTATTTAGTCTGTAGCATTTGTTTTATCATCATATCTGCAAACACTCCATATCCTACTTTAGGCTCATTTACCAAAACATGTGTAACTGCCCCTACAAATTTACCATTTTGTATAATTGGTGAACCACTCATTCCTTGTATAATTCCACCTGTCTTTTCTAACAATCTTTCATCTGTTATTTTAATTAACATACTTTTATTATCTTTATTGTTGGCAGTATATATTTTTTGAATTTCTATATCATAATATTCTTTTTTCCCGTTTTCTACCTCACATATTATTTGAGCCTTTCCTTTTTTTATTTCATTTCTATTCAAAATTTCCATTTCTTCTACATTTATTTTTAAGTTATTTTTATTAGATACTTTTCCAAATATTCCAAAACTAGTATTTTTATAAACTTCCCCTATTTTTTCCATTCCTTCTATGCTTCCTTTTATTTCACCAGGATTTCCATTTTCTCCTTTTTTTATAGAAACAATATTTGCATTTACTAATTCTCCATTTGAAATCGTAATTAAATCACCTGTATCTACATCTGTAATTCCGTGCCCTAGTGAAGCAAACATTCCTGTAGAAGGAACATAAAATGAAGCAGTTCCTACACCTGCCGCTGCATCTCTTACCCATAAGCCTAATTTATATTCATTTTGTTTAGTTTTAACAGGCGTAATACTGGTTTGTTCTTCTTCTTTTTCTCTTACATATTTAATAAAAACTTCTTTCCCATTAGAGGCATTTACTGTTTCTATTAAATCTTCTGTTGTTTCTATTTTTTTATTATCTATTGCTACAATTCTGTCTCCTTCTTTTATTCCTGAAAATTCATATGGTCTTTTACCTTCTATTTCTGACATTCCCACAATCAATACCCCTTCAGTATACAGCTTTAAACCAATGGCATTTCCCAGTGGCACGACTTTTACTTTTGGCACAACATTTACACTAACATCTTTTAATTGAATTTTATCTAATAAACTTATACTTAACTCTATCTTTCCAGCTTGCTCTAATGTAGATTTTCCCTCTATGCTTGTAGTTACTGCTTGTACAGTTCTATTTTGCTTATATTCCCCTATATTGGGATTAGAAATATTATTTTCCTTTATAGAAATTCCCCATAAAGTTGCTAAATTTAGACTTTCACCTTGCATTAAAATTATACTTTTGGGCATTAAAGTTATACTTGCCACATATACGTACAAAAGCAATAAAATAAATAGTAATAAAATTATTTTGATTTTTCTTTTCAATCTAAAAATCTCCTTTAATTTTTTATTACTATTTATTTTTACCATTTTTCAAATTTTCATTCTTCTTTTTGTACCTGTTTTTGGGGACGGAGCAAAAAAACCGTTAAAGCTCCATTAGTGACTTTTCCGTTTGGAACCATAAAGTCGCTTTTGCATCGGTTCAAACTTTAATTTCACTTTTAATAAGAGTATATATATTATTTGCCATACCGCGTAAGTCGACCAAACGAGCGGTTACGCGAGTGCGATTGGAGCGGCCAACAGACTAGTAATTTTATAATAGGCTGGCCGCGACACCAAGGTATAAAAATAATATATATACTCTTATTGGTGCTTAATGTACCAAAAGGGACAGATTAACCAAACGGAAACGTCCCTAATGGAGCTTCCCCATTGTGTCAGCTGCCGAAGTAGCTATTGGTTTTGTATAAATCGTATTTTTCTCTAGCTAATGCTGTCAAATATATTTTTCTTAATTTTGCAATTTTACTTGATTTTTGTGCATCTTTCTCATATGTATCTGTATTTTTATTATATACTTTTACTTCTCCATTTATTATGTCATCAATACTATATGATTGTGATACATTTACCATACAATCATAGCATTTGCTATTTGCGTGTGGATAATATGCATATGATACTCCATTATTTTCAAATGTTTGCATTTCAAATTCTGTTCCTTTATATGCCGCTATTACCTTTTTATTGTTATCTATTACGTCTATGCTAGCTGGTGTATGTATTTCGTCGTCATTTTCTAATATTCCATTATTATTATCATCTGTTATTATATATATTGTATCTTTTGAAACAAATTCTTTGTTTTTATTATTTGTTATTACACAATAATTATTAAAGTATTTTGCTCCTATTGGTATTCCTTGCATAAAGGTTGCAACTGATATATTGTTTACAAGCTTATCCCAGTCTTCTTCTGTAAATACAGGCATTGCAAATTCATAATTTGCATTTGACGAATAATTTGCTATTGCTGTATTTAAAGTGGTTTGTATGGTTCTTCTTATTACTGATATTCTATTTTGATTAAATATTGAATCTTCTAACATTGGGTTGTTATTGTTATTATCTAATTTAAATATTTTTTCATTTTTAGTATTTATCACAAAGTCTGTTATTTGTTTTCCGTTTTCATCTACTGCATCTTCTTGTGTTATTCTTGCTAAATATTGATTTACCCATGTGCTAAATTCATATGCTTCTGCATAATATTGAACTGCACTATTGCTATATAATTTTCCATTTATCGTCATTTTTTGTACAAATGCTAGTGTTTCTATATCTGTTATATTTTGTTTTTCGTTTTTGTTTAGCCAAAAGTATGAATTATTATCTTTATCGAAATACACTTTTCTATTGTTATATGTTACATATTCATAATATTTTGGGTTTTGTACTACATTGTTTTCTATTAATGCTAATTGTTCTTGTAAAATTTCCTTTTCAATATCTATTCCATTATATTTTAAGGATACCACATAGTCTTTTTTATGGTAATTTCCTGCTAAGTCTGTGAATTCAACAGTTTCTTTGTTTCCTAACTCTACTAAACTAGGATTTATTAATGTTCCAGATTTTGTTAAATACCCTAAGTCTCCAATTTTTCCATACACAGTTATGTTATTATCTAATGTATAGTTTACCACAAAATCATAGGTTCCAGAATTATTTTTGTATCTGCAAGAATAATATATGTATGGCTTTAATCCATACTGATAATCTCCTATTTCTTCATTGTAATATTTTCCATAAATATAGTATCCATCATACATTGTGTACACTATTGCTGGTATAAAGGCTTGCAAACTATCTTTGTCATATCCACTGGCTCCAAATTCTGTTCCTAATGAATTGTAAAAGGTATTTATTGATGCTTCTATATCTCTTATTTTTGAATCACTTAATGATGAATATTTGTTATTTATTGTATTTAATTGAAATGCTTTTATTGCATCATGTGTAGCGGTTTGTAATTCTGTACTATATTTGCTTTGAAGGGAAATTGTATCTATTTGTGTTTGTATATATACTGTTACTACCATTGATATTGGCAGCATTATTATTACAAATATAATAGCTAAATGTTGTAATTTCATTATTTCTTCCTTTCGTACTTTTATTAAAAAAGGACAGATTAAAAAATCTGCCCGCTTAAATTTTATCTAACACTTGTTGTTCCTTTTGCAGTAACTATTCCTGAATGTCGAGCAGCAATTTGATATGTATCATTTCCTGCTATTTTATAAAAGAAGTTTTTTAATATTTGTGATATTGTTTGGTTTGTGTTTGTTGCTGTAACTGCGATTCTATCTCCTTCTTTTAATGATATTTTTGAATTTTCTTGTAACATCGCTTCTACTTGACTTGTATAAAAATTATAATATAAATTTTCTCCTATTTTAGTCATCTCAGCTTGTGTTGTTTTTACCCCTGGATTTTCATCTAGTTGTTGAATTTCTATATTTACATCAAAGGCATTTCCCGTTGATGATATTGTTTCTACATATTTGTCATAGTCCTCTAAGGTAAGGTTTCCTGTTGTTCTAACTTTGTCCACAAATTCTGTTGTTGCAGTTTGTACTGCAAGTTGTGATACATCATCTGTTCTTTCTGACATTGACATTAATGGAAAAACAAACATTAATACAGCTGCTAAAAATATTGCTACAATGGTAATTAAACTATCTCCCATTTTTTCTCCTCCTTATTTACTTAATCAATGTAAAAATAATTATTCTTTTTTTCTTACTTTTTATTAAACTATTATCAATTGAACTTCCATCTTCTGTATCACTTGCTTGGCTACTAGAATATTCGTATTCTCCTACTGTTTCAACAAATTTTGCTGATTTGTATTTACCTATAAAACCGCCTGTTTGTAATGGTGCTTTTTTATAGTCTATGTATATAGCTCCTTTGTTACCATTTGCAGATAAGTTTGGGTTATACAAATTTGGGTTATAATAGATGTCTCCATTTAAGAAGCAGTCCAAATTTTCTTTTGTTTTTTCGTAACTACCTGTCCAAGGTTCATGCCTTAAAGTTTCTTCTTCCAAATCAAATGAGAAAATATTTTTACTTAAACTTTCTGTATATCCTCCGCTAAAATATTTGCTATACTTATTTTGCATGATTGTGTCATAATTTTTTCCCCATAGTTGAACTCCTGCACTAGTTTTAGCATTTGAATTTGTTATATAGATAGGAAGAGGCTTTGCTTCAGAAAATTCACCTGTTGACGTATTGTAATTTGCCTCTCTAAACACTACTGTATAATTTTCTTTATAATATTTATATAAAGTAGGTATTATTGTTTCTAAACCTACTATTCTATTTTCTGCTGCTTTTCCTGTAATCTCACTATCTTTTATGTATTCATAATAGTTAGTTTCGTCTTTCGAATATAAAACTACATCTGCTGTTTTTTTTACATTTCCGAAGGCTATTATGCTTACTGTTAATGCCATTACAAATACTAGAAAAGCAAATGCCATTTTTAAAGCCTCTATAGCATTTTCCATATTCTATGCATTCCTTTAATATTTACTTATTAGTTTCCTGTTTTTGTTCCAGCTTCTACTACTGTTATGTTATTTACATATCCTGTTTTTGCATCATATTCACAAGTTATAGTGTATGTTTTTCCAGCTTTAAAACTTGCTTTTGCTGCATTAATACTTGCTGTATCATTTTTTCCATTAATTCCTACAAGTAAACTTTCATCTTCTGCAGCAGTTGTAATGTTATGGTTTCTAACTGTATCACATAAACTTCTTGCTCTAGTACCATTTACATTTGTTCCTTCATAGTCTGTAAAAGTTGAATTATATGTTGCTATTTTTGTTTGGTCCATTCCTGTTCCAGTCATTGCCTCTTTTGCTTGGTTAAATACCATCATTCCAAGTCCTATAATTAAAATTGATAATAATATTGCTCCTGCAATAATTAATGCTTTTGATGCATTCTCCATAATAAATTTCCTCCTTAATTTTCACTTTTGTTTTTATATTTTTTAAAATTAATAACTAAATTTGTTCAAATAATAAATATTTTATTTGGTTTGTTTTTTTATGATATTCTTTTTTAGAACATATAAAATTTAAATTGCTATAATTTTTTATAAATTCTTCATATCCCATGGCATAAATTGCTTCCATTGCATATGTTTTATCTGATTCTTTAAATTTTACTTCTACTTTTATGGAATTCTCGTTATTTTCTAGGTAACGATTTTTTTCATTTTTTGCAATTTCATTTTTCTCATTTTGGTCTACTGCCTTATTTATAATTGTTAATAATGTTGACCCTTTAATTTCACCATTTGATATATATTTTTCATATTCCATATTTGTTTGGCTTGCAATTAATACTGCCTTCTTATAATTATAATAGAAATATGTTAAAATTACAATAATTATTAAGAAAATTCCTAATATTATAAATAGATTCCTTTTCATTTTACAAGTTCCTTTATATTATAACATTATTATATTTTTTATGCAATTGTAAAAAATATATTTTTTTGCAATTTTTACTATTTTTCTTTGTATTCATCAAATTTTATATACATAACTCTATGTGTTTTTTCACTTACTTTTATATCCGTACACATAAAATATTTTGTTTCTAGTGTTCCATCATTATTTTGTGTTAATGAATTTTGCTTTAAAAAGTTATTGTTTTCTTCATCTGTTTTAGTTTCAAAATGCAAATCATTTTTTACTTGTACTTGTACATAATATGTATTTTCGTTATAATTTTGTTTTCCTAATTCATAATTTGTATTGTTTTGCTTTGCACTATTTGCTACACTTATTATATCATGTGCAGTTACTTTTATTGGTTTTATTTTTCCACTTTCATCTGTATAACTTCCATAATATTTTAAATATGTATTATTCCACTGTGCAATTTTGTCACTTTCTACTTTTTCAGCTGTACTTTTTCCAAACTCTGAAAAAGTACTAAAAAGTGCAACACCTACTGAAATAATCATAACTCCTGCTAATACGGAAGCCGCTATAATTAGTGCTTTTGATGCATTTTCCATGCGTTTTTTCCTCCAGTTACTTTTGTAATTTATAATTCAAACTTATTATTCTTCCTGTTTTTTGGTCATATTCAAAGTTTTCATATTTGAATACTTTTTCTTTTATTTCAGTTAGTAAATTTTTTATATTGTTGTAGGCTTGTATATCACTTGTCATTTCTGCTGGCAAGCCTTCTTTTTCATCATATCCAAGTAAATTTTTTATATCACTGGTTCTCATATTAGCCAGTTGAGCTGTTGTTCTTGAAATTTTATCTGTTGTTCTATGGTAAAATATATGCCCATCTTTTTTGTTTCTACTAGAATATTTATTTACCTCTGCTTCTATTTTTGCAACTTGCTCACATATTTGCTTTGCTGTATATGTTTTTCCTTTTACAAAATATGTTTCATTTGGAGTTTTTTCAAAGGTAATATATAATTCTATTTTTGTATATCCTTTGTTACTAGCTTCACGGCTATTATAGTCATCTACCATATTTGCAAGTGATAAAATTTCACTTCCATATATATTTCTTGAATATACTTCATATTTTTTGTTAAATTCTTTTACTGCTTCTACATCTTCATTTGATTGATTTATTCTTTGTACATCTACTACATTGTTATAAAAAAATACAAGGAGGCTTATAACTAATAATGCTATTAATATTCCGCCCGCCATAATTAGTGCTTTTGATGCGTTCTCCATTATCTTTCCCCCTTATATTAAATAAAATATTATTTCATTGCTGATATTGTATTAAATGATGTGTTCATACTTGTTAAGCCTATAAATACTAATGGGATAATTAAATATCCTACAAATAACATTACCATTGGCGCAAAACCAATTACTTTTCCTATCATTCCTTTTTTAGAAATTAATCTTTCATTTGATTCTTTACGTTTTGATTGATAATAATCTCTTTCTGTATCTAGTTCATCAAAGGCATCTTTTATTGGTATTTTTTCTACTGCTGCTTGTAAACTTTCAATAATTCTTATAAATTCCTGATATGTTACTTCATCTTTCATAGCCTCTAAAGCTTCCCATGGACCACTTTCATAGTCATTAACACATTTGCTTATTGGGTCTTTAAATATATTTGAGTACCTTTCTAGCCATTCAAGTATAATTTCAACGTTTACTCTTTCTATTCTCATAAGCATTAAAATTATTGTTTGGAACTGCATTACTTCGTCTTCCATTTCCATTTGCCTCATTCTCTTCTGGAATTTTAACAACCACAATGGAGCCATATATGCAACCATTGCCACTATAATTCCTCCTAGAACTTCTAGCCAACTCAAATATTCTGTGTTTACTGTTTTTATTTTTCCCATTATTCTTGAAGCTGCTGTAGTTATTTCTTCATCTTTTTTATCTATGTAATCTTTATTTACATTTCCTTTTTTCATTGCTTTTTCTATATCATCTTGTACTAAATTTTGTTTTCCCTTAAAGTATTTTATATATTCGTTGTCTGAAAGAGTAAGTTCTTCTGCTTTCTTTTTATCTTTTGAACTCATTTCTCCAATTATATCAAAGGTTGTTGTTGGATCTGTATATACATTATTTATCGTTATTCTGTGTAGCTGCCAAAAGAATACTACTGATACTACAAAAGCAACAATACATAGCAATATTCTATTTATATATAACCACTGAATTTTGTCTTTTGAAGCTGCTTCTTTCATTATTGTTTTTATTTTTCTTGACTCTTTTGTTCCTTCTTTTGGTACAAATAAATCAACTAAACTTTTTATAGGTTTTATTCTATATAATTTTTCTTGCCATGGATTTTCTGTATTTTTTGTGTTCATTTTTGTAGAACCATTATCTTTTAGTTTTCGTGTAAGTATATAACATACAAATGTAGCTATTAATATTAATATTTGTACAAACATTCCATTTTTTCCATTATAAAAACTTTCTACGAAACTAAATTGTGATATTGCCCAATTTTTTATTGGCTCCAAGCAAAGCATTGGCACTATTGCTATTACAGACAAGCTTTGAAATACATAATCTAATTTATCTCTTTTTAATATTTCAAGTTGCATTTCTTGTGTAATATTGTTTAAGTTTTTTAAGTATAAAGATGCTCCATCTACTTTTCTATCACCAAATTCTTTTGTTAAATATGATACTCCTGCAAATTCTTTTAAATATGCATTTGGCGCTACATCATAATATTTTTCTAGTTCTCCTTCTGGGTCATCAGAAATTAAAACTTCATATATTTTTTCTGCTTGTCTTGCCATTTCTGGATTTTCATCATCTTGTGCAGTTTGGTATATTGCTTCTTCTACCATGTTAAATTCATGGTATGCATGTCTAATTTCTGAAAAGAAATTTATTTGTTGCTTTAATAAATTGTTATCTATTTTGTCTACTCTTCCATCTATAAATGTGTCTAATAAGAATATTTCAAATATTAATAATATACACATTAATAATGTATTGTTTTTTGTTAGTACTACTATTGCTATTGTCAAAGGTATTATTACTAAGAAAGTTCTAGTTAATATTCTTGCAGTCTGCATTCTGGTTAAATATTCATCATCTATGTTTATTATTTCTAGCCTTCTTCTTAGTTTCATTAAATATCTTTTTATAAAAGGTGTTTTTAAGTAAAATATGTATAATTTTTGATATATAACGTCTTTTGAAAATGCTGAAGTTTTTGTTCCTTGTTGCAATTGTCTTATATACTTTTCTTCTTTGTTATTTCTTCTTAGTATAATAAATGCTATTACAATAATTGCAAATAATGCTCCTGCTCCTATCATTAGGTACATTATTGTGTTATTATTCATTTTTACTTATAGCACCTCCTCTATTTTATTCTAGTTTCTGACGAAGACACAGATTTCCTATGGTCACTTCTTTAGGAATAATCTATGTCCTGTGCTGGGTATCTTTATTATTTTTGTGTAACCTTTCTTCCTCTTTTTTTAGGTTCTACTTTTTCTTCTTTTTCTTCATCTTCTGCGTATCTTTTTACTTTTGTTCCCCAGTTTTTTTCTACGAATTTTATAAATTCTTCTGCATCTGTATCATCCATGTTGTTTAACATTTCACGGATATTGTTGTCTGATATTTTATTTGTTAATACATATGTTCCGTCATGATACTCTAATATGTTTTGGTATTTATACAATTCTCTATTTGTGCTTTTGCTAAAATAATATGTTGCATTGTCCATAAATTTATCGAATTTTCCCTCTAAGGTCTTTTCTTTTCTATGGTCAAAGGTATATTCATTTTTTTCTTCTACTGGTATACATTCTGTAACACGCTCTATGTATCTTCTACCTCTAAAGTCTTTTACTAAGTGGATGTCAAAGTTTAGTACTGAAACTACTTGTTCTTCTGCTGTTCTTTCATCTTTGAAAACTCCAGCTCTTAGCATTGAGTTACGTAATGCTGTTACTAAGTCTGGGAATGTTTTAGCATGGTGAGTAAATAATGTAAACTTAGATGCAACCTGTGCAGATTGAATCATCCAAGATGCTACGGGGTCTGTTGCAACCTCACCGATGATATTAACAGAACCGTCAGTTTTCTTTTGAACGTCCAAGCACTCTTGTCCAGATACTGTTTCTGTTTCACGCATTGATAAAATATTTCTTGTTGGATATATTTTTCTTAAATGAAGCTCGAATGCGGTTTCTGTAATACGAAGGTTCATAGTTTCGTATATATTTTCTATCATTGCCATAAGCATTGTTGTTTTTCCGGCAACCTTGCTCACCAGTAAGTGATATAATTCTTGCACCTTTTACTAAGTATTTTAAAAGGTCTATTGCTTCTTCCTTTCCCGGGAAGCGCACTATTTGCTCTAGTGTAGCACGTTTTACGTCAAATTTTCTTACGAAAAATGCCCATGTTTCTGACATACTTGGCCTTACTACAACTACACGAGATCCATCTTTCATTTCGTTAATTTTATAACCATTGGTATCTGATAATTGTCCTGGGTTATTGTATTTATAAATATTTTGGCAAACCCTTTTTAGTTCTGCCTCTGTTCCAAAAGATAAAAATGCTAATCTTATTGATTTACCTTGGAACATTATCCAAATACTATCACAAGCACGTGGAACTTTGTGGTCAACTATTTGGTCTAGGTAATCTCCATCTGTTTGTGCTACTTGGCTTAAAAAGCTTTCTGGAAGTCCAGATACACCGCCTGAAATACCATCTATGTTCATATCACGGACTTCATCTATACTTGAATATCCTTTATAATGTTGATATATTCTTTGTACTACTACATTTAACTTATCTTGAAAAGCAAGGACAAAATTTTCTTTTTCAAAAATTTCATTTATTTCATCTTCAGTTATTACATATGAAGGTTTCGTTTCCCCTGCTACATATTTTAGTCTTGCTAAATCGTATTTTTTTATTATTTCGCCTAGTGCTTCATAGCCAAAGTCTTGTTTATACATGTAAAGCAAAATTTCAAATTTATCTTGAGCTGTTAAAAGTGATGGTATGTCAAAAGGTATTGCTGTTGATATATTTATTTCTGATACTCCATATTCTTTTAGCAAAATATCATAAATTAACTCTTTTACATATTTTTTGTCATTTACATCTCCATATGTACAGCCTTTTAAAGCCTTTTTCAATTCGTATTTTTTGTTCTTTCTTCTTTTTAACTCTTCTTCTGAAAGCCCAATATCATATAAATTTATTTTTGTTATTTCATCTAATCTCTTTTTTACAAATTCTGTCATCTTTTCTAATGTATACGTTTTATCATCTACTTGAACTTGCTCTTCTACTTTTTCGTCTTGTCTTTTCTTTAGCTTACGTATAATTAAGAAAAGTGCTACTAGTAAAATTAATAAGATTAATATAATATTTATGAAGTTCATAGCTATTTTTCTAGGCTCCTTCCTCTGTATTATTAACTATATTTTTAATTGCAATTCTTGTAATTTATAAATTAAATCTTTTGCTAGTCTTGAGGTTTCTTCTATGAAAACTGCATTTCTATCTTCTTGTTCTACTCTTCTTAGCTTTAAGAAAAATTCTGCAACTTTTCCTTCTGAACAACTTTCAAAAAATAATGTATTATATGGAATAGCATGTACATCCTTTTTTTCTTTCATATAACGTGTAATGTTTTTTACGTTATATTTTGAAAACTTGTCGTATCTTCCTATATTCACTAATATATTTTTTCCTTTAAAGAACTCATTTTCTTCTCTCAAATTTATGAAATCATCTATTGTTTTTAATCTTTGGGTCATATTTACTATTACCACATTTGCTATTTCTAATATTTTATCTACTTGCTCTTTTGGCATTCTTTTTGAAATATCCACAAATACTAAATCATAACTTCTATTTGCTACTTGTAATATATTTGGATATAATTGCGCAATTTCTCTATATTCTTCATAGTTTTGTGTTTTTGTAGCACATAGCACATCTAATCTATCTTTAAAAACAACTTTTGTATAATTAGAAACAATATTCGTAGAAGTTTTATTGCTATTTATAATTTTTATTAATCCTTCAACACCTGACTCTAGTCCAACTGCATTAGTATTTTTAGAAATTGTTTTTACTAATTGCTCTATTTTTTGTAAATCCCAATAACTACTTTCTAAAGTATTATCTTTAAAACTAGTACTTACGTTTAATATTTTATAGTTATGTTCTATTGCCATATACGTAGATAATGCTACCATTGACATAGTTTGTCCTGTTTCTTTTTCTTCATCACTCCAAAATGCAATAATTGCCATCTTATACTCCTTTTTCTATCTTTCTAAATGTATTTCTAATTAATCTTCCGTCTACATCTTCTAGTATTTTTGAAGATATATACATTAAGCCTTCTTTATATTGATTACTTAACTTTTTAAATTTTATTTTTGAAACTCTTTGATTGTTATATATAACAGTTGCATCTCCAACTTCAAAAGGTAAATATATTATTTCTTCGTTCCATACTATTTTGCTTCCTGCAGTTAAGAAATTTAAATAATCGTCTTCTTCTTTTAATATTTCTTTTGCAAATACTACTTTTGTTACATTTATTTTGTTTTGAAGTCCGCTAATTGATTCTAGTCCTCTTTTAATAGAGTACATATCGAAAGATGTAACAAAATATATTTGTTCAAAAGTTTCTAATTCAAAACTTTCAACTTTATCTGGTGTGTCTACATCTATTAGAGCTATATCATAACTTAATGTTGCTAATTTTGGCACTCCTAAATATTCTTTTATATTTTCAATGTTATCAAAGCCAACTGCTATATCTATTCCTTCAAATTCTGTTATATATGATTTTGAAGGTTTTATTACTGGTACTATATACCTTGCTTTTTGTGTTAAAGTTCCATCTATTAAAATTACTTTTTTCCCTAACTCTACTAAAATTTTAGCAACATATAGTATAAAATCTGTTTTATCATAAGCTCCAATGAATCCTATTTTTTTCATTGTTTTCCTCCAATATTTTTATGTCTATATTTTAATATCCTCCTAGACTATCTAGATAAGATTGTCTTTCCTCTTTTGCTTTATTTATTTGTTCTTGAACCCCTGCTTCTATGTTATCTACTTTATCTTGTGCATATTGTGATAAAGTTGCATCTATTACATTTGTTCTTGTGCTTGCATTTTGATTATATCTTGCAAATAAACCATTTTTAGCTTCTTGCTCAATATTTGGATTTGCATTTAAAGCACTTTGTACAGTTCCACTTGGTACATATGTTGGAATTACTGTTCCTTGTATTCCTGGTTCAACATATGTTGTAGCATATAGATAAGAACCTTTATCTATAAATGCTTCTATTATTGCATTTGACATTACCATTATTTCTGTTTCATTTAAATTGATATCTATTGTATTTGCTGACTCAACTCCATTTATTTCTGGAATTTCAACCTTTTTCTTTGAAACTACTATATAGTCTACTCCGTTTGAAAGTCTTAAACGAACATCAATATAATCTCCACTTTGTATTTGTGTTGGTAATATAACTGTATTGTACTCTTGTTTTCTTATGTCAGCTGTAGTTTTGTCATCAGATTCTTGAACCATGTTATCTGTAATAACTGTTCCAACTTTTAAATCTATTTTTGCTATTGTTTTGTCTGTCAAATCAACAGATAATGCATTTGTTGGAATAGCAGCATTTGAAATTTGCTTTTGTTCTAATTTATCATAAGAAACTGTTTCTCCTGATTTTATGTCTTTTGAAACAACATAGACTTTTTTACTATTAGTTTGTTGTTTTTTCGCATCTTGTTTTAGTGTATTTAATTGCATAAATAAGAACACTATTATTGCTCCTGTTACCAATAATGTTCCAAAAATTCCTATTAATAAATAATTATTTGCTTTTCTTTGCATCGGATTCATTGCCATATGTATGTTCCTCCTTATAATTTGACAAAATATTATTACATATACTATTGTACAACATTTTTCATATAAAAACAATAACCAATTTTAACTGTCATATAAAAATAATACCATTGTAATATTTTTGTAACAAACCTGTTTTTTGGGGAACGGAGCAAAAAAAAAAAAAAAAAAACAGGTACAATAAATTGTGCTTAATAAAATGACGCTATTTAGGACGTTTCCTTTTGGTTAAGAAAGTCCCTTTTGGTTCATTCAACAATATTCATCATTAATAAGAGTATATATATTATTTGCAATACCGCGTAAGTCGACCAAACGAGCGGTTACGCGAGTGCGATTGGAGCGGCCAACAGACTAGTAATTTTATAATAGGCTGGCCGCGACACCAAGGTATAAAAATAATATATATACTCTTATTAAAAATAAAATTAAATTCAGTTGGATGACGCAAAAGGGACACTTGACGCATTAGGAAACGTCCCAAATAGTGTCATTTTCTGTAACAGCACCAACTGGTTCTTCCACCTGTTGTATTGTTGGTTACATTTACCGTTGCTACATCTGATGTATTATTGTTTCTACTACAATTGCAGCTACAACTATTATTGTTATTTTGGTTTTGTAATTCTGCTAGTCTATTTGCAATTCTTGTTACGTCTTGGTCGCTTAATGTTACTGTATTGTTATTATTAGATTGGTTGCACCTGCAAACCCATTTGCAGCAGCTATTGTTTTGCCCTCTACATCTTTGGAAGAAAAATTCCGCAATTATTGCAGTTATAAAAGCAAGTATTGTGTACGCTATTGTGTATATTAAGAAAGTTGCATCAAAGTCTGCAAATGCTACTATTAAGTATATTGCGAAAAATGTGATGGCTGTTAAAAATGGATTTCTTAGTATTTTTTCAACTACAATAGCTAGTAGAATTGTAGCTACTGGTAAAGCAAAAAATAAAAGTAATGTATTCATATATTTTCTCTCCTATCTTTCTCTGTATTTTCCTTTTTGTATATTATATGAATTCATTACTTTTTTTGTTCTATTTATATTCCACTTTAACTAAATATAAACCTTGTGGTGGCAGTGTTTTTCCTGCGTTTGCTCTTTCTTTTTTTTCTATAATTTCTGAAATTTCTTCTGGCTTTATTTTTCCTAATCCTACTTCTACCAAAGTTCCTGCAATTATTCTTACCATATTATATAAAAATCCATTTCCTGTAAGCTCTATTATTATTCTTTCTCCTTGTTTTTCTACTTTTGCTTTATATATTGTTCTTACACTACTTTTGCTGCTTGTTCCGCTTGCTTTAAAAGCTTTAAAATCATGTTCTCCTTCAAAATATTTTACTGCTTCTTGCATTTTTTCTACGTCTAATTTGTTTGGGATAAAATATTCTAAATTTCTGTATATGCTAGAACCTTGTCCACTATTGTTTATAATATATCTATATGTTTTCTGTTTGCAATGGTATCTTGAATGAAAATTTTCTTCTACCTCTTCTGCTTTTTGTATTCTTATAGATTTTTTTAATTTTGTATTTAATGCTATTGGGTATTTTTCTACTGGAAGTTTACTATTTGTCTTAAAATTAGCCATTTGTGCTAAGGCATGTACTCCGGCATCTGTTCTTCCTGAAGCTATTAAATCTACTTTTTCTCCTGTTATTTCTTCTATTGCTCTTTCTATTTCTCCTTGTATATTTAGTTTGTTAGGCTGTTTTTGCCACCCATTAAAATCTTTTCCGTCATATTCTATTGTCAATAATATATTTTTCATTTTTACCTCTTATAAATATTAGAAGTCGGAGGTTGGAATTTTATATTTTTCTAACTTCCAAGGACCAACTTCTATTTTGTTTTAGCTTTAAATTTCGCTTTAAGCTTATTCAATCTTTCATTTTTTATTTTCTTTTCGTCTACTAATCTATTTGTAATTATATTTTTTATTAAAATCTTTTTTAATGTTTCTTCATTTACATCTGCAATAAGTGTTCCATCTTTTGCAACAGAAACTTTTCCAGTTTCTTCTGAGACAACAATTGCTATACTGTCTGTTTCTTTTGAAATTCCTATAGCTGCTCTGTGCCTTGTTCCAAGAGCTTTTGCTATTTCTTTATCATTTGCAAGCGGCAAAATGCAAGCTGCCGCCTCTATTTTGTTATTGCTTATTATTGTTGCCCCATCATGAAGTGGAGTATTTGGCACAAATATATTTACTAACAATTGTGGTGAAATTTCGCTGTTTATTTCTATTCCTGTTTCTGCTATATCTCCTATTTTTATATCTCTTTCTATAACAATTAGTCCACCTATTTTATGTGATGCTAGCTCTTCTACCGCTATTACTATTTTATATATATCTTCTTTTGTTTTCGTTACTATGTCTTTATCTATTCCAAAAAATTTGGTAAATTTATTTGTTCCTAATTGCTCTAGTCCTCTTCGCAATTCTGGTTGAAATATAACTATCATTGCAATTACACCATATGTCATTATTGAAGTTAATATATAATGTAAAATATCTAAATGTACCCAACCACTTACTAATGTTACAACGATTAATAATGCAATTCCTTTTATTAGTTGCCATACTCTTGATTTTTTTGTTGCTTTTATTAGCTTATATATTAAAAATATAACTATCGTTAAATCTACTGCAAGAGAAATTAGTCTAAATGGATTTTCTTGCAATTGTTTTATATATTCTACTATGTTTATTTGCCATAGTGAATCTATCCCACTAAAAAAACTATCTTTCATATTTTTTCTTCTTTCTATTTTTTCTTACATTGCTATTAAATAATATAATAATGTTCCGCCTATTCCTAGTACCATTAATATTGCTAAAAATGCTGCCATTATTTTTGTAATTATTTTTCCTGCATCTCTTTGTTTTTTTGCCATATGATGACCTCCTTATAAATTTCACTATAATTAGTTATAACATAAAGGTTTATTTTTTTCAATATTTTTTGCATATAAAAAGACTAGAATTTTATGTTCTAGCCATTCTTCGTTTGGTGACCCCTACGGGAATCGAACCCATGATTCAGCCTTGAGAGGGCTGCGTCTTAACCGCTTGACCAAGGGGCCTTATATAAGACCCCTTTATAATAACATTTTTTTATTTTGCTGTCAAGCACTTATTTTTTATATTTATATATATAATATTGTTCTAAAAGAAATTCCATGATCTACAAATTCTGTATCAATATTATTACGTCTACAAGTATAATAATATTCTGTCCACATACTTCCACCAACATATGTACATGGGAAGGCTAAATTTTCTTCTTCATTAACATTGTTACTATATTCGGTTGTCCATTCCATCATATTTGATGACATGTCATTTATTTTGCATTTTTCATCACCGTTTGTTCCAGTATTTGTTGGTGAACCTGTATTTGAACTTGATTGTCTAGAATATTCTGTTGCTCCTGAAAAGTTTTGTATATATACTATTGCTGTGTCCCAAGCGTAGCTATTCATTAAATCTGAGGTTACTGTTGAATATAAATTTACACTTGCTTCCTTTGCTGCAATCTGGCTTACATCATTCCACAATACTCCTTCTTCTGTTGGAGCTGCCCACGTTGCTGCATCTGAAACTTTTGAATTTGCTTTTCCGTCTGTTCCATAACTTGCTTCATATCTAGCAATATAATATCCTCCATTTGCTTTTACGCTATCAACAAATCCTTGTAAATTTAATGCTGTAGCATTTTCTTTTCCTGTAACACTTCCATTTCTTGAAGTTGTTAACTCTGAAAAAAAGGTATCTATATCGACCTTTTTAGTATATTCTTTAGCATTTTGTTTTAATATTGGTGTTCCAGCAGCTAATACTGTTTCATTTTCATCTTTATCATTTGCTCCATCTGCAAAATTATATCTTCCAAGTGTTATATTTATCTGTGTTTTATCACTTTTCTTTATTCCGTTTCCAACTGGAATCCATACATATTGATTTCCTCTATTATTTCCTTTTCCAGCTTTTACATCACCATCTTCTATTACAATGCCTTCTGTAACATTTATTCCACTATCTGAAGCTACTTTAAATCCTTTTGGTATTCTTACAATGTTATCATTGCTATCCTTTGCTACAGTTAGTTTACTAACATAGCTTCCACCTTTTAACTCTGCTATAGTAGTTGTTGGAGTTACTTCTGGTTCTTCTGATTCTTCTGGCTCTTTTATGTTATTCTCTATATAATCTACTATTTTATTTAAATCTACTTGTTCTTCTGCCGACGCCAATTCAATGTTTTCTTTTGCTTTTTTTGCCTTTTGCATTATTCCATTATTTCCTATTACCATATTTACACTTACTCCAGCTAATATAACTAGGATAATAATTGTAACTACCAATGCTACTAGTGTTATACCTTTTTCTTTATTTGTATATATTACACCTTGGCTTTTCATTCTATTTTCCTCCTTTGTATCCTCTTTTTTTAATTTTATCAATCTTTTTTTCCTTTGTCAACATTTTTAGTTGAATTTTTCATTTAGTATTTCATTTAATCTTTTTTCTTGTTTAGTTAAATATAAATATCCTATTAATCCTTCAAAAGCTGTTGCATGGCTATACTCTGCTATACTCGCATTTTTAGGCAAATGATGATTTTGTGCATTTCTTCCTCTTCTCACTATATCTTTTTCTTCTTCAGTCAAATATTTCATTATTCTTTCTAAAGTTTCCGCCTGTGCTTTTGCTTTAACATATTTAGTTGTTTCTACATGTAATTTATGTGGATTTAATTTCGTCGTTTCCACTAACTTTGTTCTAATGTATAACTCATATACTACATCACCTATATATGCCCATACAAGTGGTGGCATAAGATTTACTTCTTCTATAGATTTATTTCTTTTAGTTATCTCTTCTACTTCTCCCATTTTTGTTTCCTTTCTTTCAGTATGTAAAGTTTGCTTTTATTTTTAGCATTTTTCTATTGTTATTCTTCCTAGCTTTCCGCTTCTAAACTCATCTAATAATATTGTAGCTACTTTTTCTTCATCTACATTTCCGCCAGATATTATTGCTCCTCTTTTTCTTCCTATCATATACATTATTTCCATTATGTTTTCGTTTTCCATATTTTCTTCATTACTTAGAATCTTTTCAACTTCTTTTATATCTAATTTGTAGCGTTCTATTACTTTTGGTTTTTCATTTTCTAGTAAAAATTTTAATAAATAATATGCTATTTCTGTTTTTTCTAAAATATCATCTTTTATTGTGCCAGTATATGCTAAGTCTAAAGCAATTTGTTCATTTTCAAATTTTGGCCATAATACCCCAGGTGTATCTAGTAATTCTATTTTCTCATTTACACGTATCCATTGTTTTTGCCTTGTTACTCCTGGTTTATTTCCTACTTGTGCAGAAGATTTTTTTGTTATTCTATTTATAAAAGAAGATTTTCCTACATTTGGCACTCCCAGTACCATTACTCTTATGCTTTTTCCCACTCTTCCTTTATTAGCATACATTTCTTTATCTTCACAATTTACTTTTTCAATTTCTCTTATTATTTCATTAATTCCTTTTCCAGAATTTGAATCTGTTAAAACTGCTGAAATTTCTTTTTTCTTAAAATAATTTACCCATTTATTGTTTTCCTCTTTACTTGCTAAATCTGCTTTATTTAATGCAATTATTTTTTTCTTATTTTTTATCCACTCTTGTATATCTGGGTTACTACTAGCCGTTGGTATTCTTGCATCTAATACCTCTACTACTACATCTATTAATTTTAAGTCTTCTTGTATTTGCTTTTTTGTTTTTGCCATATGGCCAGGATACCAATTGATATTTGTTTTACTAAACACCTTATCTTGATTTTCATTCATTTTAGTCACTTCCTTTTTTCATTTTTTTATTATTATATCATAAAAAAATTAGATTTTTGAATTAGCTCAAAATCTATTTTAATTTTAATAGTTTAGAGGTTCTAAAGAAAAAATTTCTTTATTTAATGATTTTGCATATTCTATTTCTTTTTTGGTTGATGTACCTATATAACCATCAACATTAACTACATATATTGCATCACTTATATCAATTTTTTTATAATGCAAGTCTGCTAATAAAACTTGTTCTTCTTCATTAAATTTATCATTACTATAAACACATTGAATAACTACATATTTATTTTTAATTTCTAAATCTCTAGCAACTTTCATCATTTTATCTTTAAATTTCATACTACCACATATTGTTACTACTTTCATAAGTTCCTCCTTCAATATTATTAACTTTAATTTTTCATTAGTTCTATATCATATTTCATAATTACTTCTAATTTATTTTCTTTGCAAAAAATCAGTCATTTTTATTTGATTATCTATACTATCAGAATTACTATAGCTTTCATCTCTAGAAAGTCTTATATAAGAGCCAACTTTATAATTCACCATAGTCATTACTCTCTATTTTTGGTTGTTCATCAACATATTGATAATTCAGTGCATTGTCTTTAGAAATTGCAGATTTTTTTGTTTCCTTTTCATATAAATCTCTAGCTCCTTTTGCTACTCCTCCACCTCTTTTGGCTACATTTAAATTTTCTTTTAATCCTTGTGGGTGTTCTCCTCTTGCTATGTCCCTTGTTGCAATCTCTCCTATGTTTGTAAGAGCAACTTCTATATCCGTCATATTGTCTCTTAACGACTCTTTTCGAAGACCTTTTAACTCTTTATATTCACTAGCTTTCATTCCAGACCAACCTTTGTAGATTTCGTTGGTTAGCATTGCATATTCCATTGGTTTGGTTATGCCACCTTCCTTCCAAATATCCGTAAGTTTAAGTCTATCTACAATTCCTGTTAATCTAGCCTTAATCCATTCATCTGTATAACCTTTATTACGATAATAATTTACTGCACGATTTATTGCAATTTCAGGATCAAATACTTCATCTATTCTTTCACTACCAAGATTTGCTAACCATAATTTAAAAGGCTCTGCTTTTGGACTAGGAACTGATTCAATAAGTCTTAAAACTCCTTTTGTATCTAAAGTATCTGTTAAATAGCTTTTCCCATCTTTTTTTGATTTCATTTTGAGTTGCACGATATTTTCGTGCAACTGACTTCCTTCAACTGAAAGTTTTCTTTTTAAATCACTCCAATAATTTCTCGGAATATTAGCATTAGTTAGTGCACCAATAATATCAACTACACTAAAATAATATTCTTCTTTTTCACTGTCCCAAATACTTCTTATCTCTTTATCTTCAAATAAATTTGAAATTGTTTCTAATTTGTTATTCAATTACCACACCTTCTTTCTTATTCTAATTATGGGGTTTAAATGTCGTAATCACCTCTCTAATTCCTAGTTTAAATACTATCAAAATTACTATATTTTGATCATTTTTTTGGTAATTTAACCGTTTTTTGATAAAATCGTGCAAGATATAAAATCGAAAAAGTCCTTTATTTATAAGGGTTTGTTTGTAGGTTTAAATAAATCGTAATCAACCACGAAATTGGGACTTTTGAAAAACTTTTTTGACTATCATTATTTTTCTTTTCTGCTCTGATTTTTCTTTTTTGGTACATATCCATTTTAATCACTTCTTTCTATTCTATCATTTAAAAAAATACTTAAAAGTATTTGTTTTTCG